>Ga0209164_1000093_pt1 | contig 284392 bp, 246 predicted proteins | sample MTBNYHSulfiMetaG_FD_187458 | JGI IMG/M metagenome (GOLD analysis project Ga0209164, IMG submission 187458) | Enrichment culture microbial communities from rom New York Harbor, USA that are MTBE-degrading - MTBE-NYH (New York Harbor Sulfidogenic)... | ecosystem: Environmental > Aquatic > Marine...
ATATTATTATGAAGTTAAAAGTATATATCTCGATAGTTTTGTTTTTGGCAGTATCTGTTACTTATTCACAAGATAATTTACATATAATAAAATATTATAACTCTACCGATTCAATTGATGTCGATCCATATTCTTTCTTTCCGATGTGTCGAGGGCCAAAAGCATTACCCAATAAAATCGAATTAGGGTCATAAGTATTCCTCAGTCAGGGCCATAAGGTATCCCCAGTTGCGGGTCATAAAGATTCCTCACCTTAGGGTCATAAGTATTCCCCACCCAAAGACAAAAATAAGTATCATTTTTACTCAAAGGAAAATACAACTTCGGAGTAAAAATGTCATACAAAAGGATAATCGAAGTGGAGATACTAGAAGTAATACGCAGATATTTTGACGGACAAAACATCAGCCGGATATCAGAAGCAACAGGTTTTGACCGCAAAACAATCCGTAAGTATATCACAGAAATAACATCAAGAGGTATAACCGGCTACGATAGGGAAAAGATTCTGTTGTTTCTCGAAGAAGCCACCCCAAAATTATGCGGAAGACCGACAGTCAAACAAGGGATATTAGCGCCATTTACTGAAGAGATATCAACGCTGATAAACGATCCTACCAACAGCCTAAAACCCAAGACAGCATTTGAAGTAATAAGTTACCGCCACGATTTGGAAGGCAAAGTAAGCTACAGCAGTTTCAAGAGATTTATCCGCAAAAATAAACTGCAGATAATTAATGATAGAACAACCTGCCGCTTAGAAGTAGAAGCCGGCAGCCAGCTGCAAATAGATTATGCAAAGGTCGGAACAATCAATGATCCTCTTTCCGGCAAAAGAAAAACCGTTTATGCTTTTATTGGTACGCTCTCATATAGCAGATACAAATTTGTAGAGTTTGTCTTCAGTCAGAATCAACAGAGCTTCGTAAACTCACATATCAAGATGTTCAACTTCTTTGGCGGAATACCGAAAGTAATAGTTTTGGATAACTTAAAGAGCGGAGTAATAAAACCGGATTTGTATAATCCAATCATCAATAAATCCTATGCTGAGATGGCCGAATATTATGGATGTTTTATAAACCCTTGCCGTGTAGCGATGCCTAAGGACAAAGGAATCGTAGAACGCGATGTCCAAACAATAAGGGAGCAGTTTAAGAAGTTAAAGGCAATCAACAATAACTTAACAATATCGGAAGCCAATAAAACAATCCTCGATTGGATAAAGAATCTTTATGGTCTTCGTCCTCACGGAACAACTAACCTAAAGCCGTTTGAAGAATATATTAAAGCCGAACATCCCGCATTGCAACCTTTACCTACCGAACCATTTGAAGCAGCGCTCTGGAAAGAGGCAGTTGTTCACCCTGATCACTATATACAAGTAAACAAGAAAGCTTACTCTATCCCACATAGTTATGTCGGGAAGAAAGTAATGGTAAAGGTTACTGCTAATCTTGTATCGGTATTTTATAATGAACAATTAATCAAGCAGCACACAATACCGAAGGGATACCGGCAGACGGACTTTAATGACTTCCCGGAAAATATGCAAGCCGCAATAGACAGCGGGTTGCCGTTACTGCTTAGAAAGAAAGCGGCAAGTATTTGTGATGAGCTGGGGATCTTAATTGACAAAGTACTTACACCGCATGCGTTTATTAATATGAGAAAAGCTCAAGGAATATTATCGGTTGCAGAAAAGCATCCAATCGAAGCAGTAACAAGAGCCAGCATCGAAGCACTTGGGAATCATCGTAAAGTAACTCCAAAGACATTTTTATCACTGATTGAAAAGAAGCCGGAGGCAGAAGAACAACTCGTAATATCCGAAGAGACCCGGAGTTTTATCCGAAAAGCAGAATACTTTATTTACGATAACTAAATAGGAATTATCACAGATGTCAAATCTTGCACAACTAAAAACACAGTTGAAAGCGTTAAAACTCTCCGGTACTCTCGATACCATTGAGATGAGGATACTTGAGGCATCTTCTAATCAAATCTCATTTACCGAGTTTTTGAGCATGATACTAACCGATGAACTGCAAACCCGGCAAAACAGAAAACTACAGCGGCTAATTGCAAAAGCTCGATTAGAATCAAATAAAACCATTGAGAGTTTTGATTTTAGTTTTAATCCATCAATCAAACCTTCACAGATACGTGAACTTGCTACTTGCAGATTTATTGAAAAAAGTGAGAACATATTTTTTGTTGGTCCAACCGGGACCGGTAAAACACATCTTGCAAAGTCGATTGCACACATGGCTTGCCGTCAATATCTATCTGTTGGTTATTACAACTTCCATGATCTGTTCTTGTTGATGACCAAAGCAGAGTTATCGGGTAAACTGGAAAATTTGCTCAAAGCAATAAACAAAAATAACCTGTTGATTATCGATGACTTTGCCTTCAAAAAACTAGATCAGAAACAATCGGAATATCTTTATGCAGTTGTTGATGCAAGGTACGGTAACGGCTCAATCATACTTACAAGTAACCGGTCGATGAGTGACTGGGTGGGCATCTTTCCCGATCCTATAATGGCTAATGCTCTTCTTGACCGGCTTTGTCATAACGCTCACCAAATTGTTATCAACGGTGAGTCCTATAGAAAGAAAAAAAGTCCAAAAAATGAAAACGCTTAATGAGGTATTTTTATTAAATTACACAAACGCTAAATAACATTTTTGGGTGGGGAAACCTTTTGATCCTTACTGGGGAATATCATGACCCTCGACACCGATGCAAGTAGGTAATTTCTGGCAATATGCATTTCTTAATGAAATTATTAGAGAGGAAAGAGTAACTAAGGATTCTTTAATCGAAAATGAATCCAAGATATATTGGATTAACAATCACCCGACTTGGACAATAAATACAAATTATCATGTATTTCAATATTCACCTCCTGATGCTGAATGGTCTGCTTTATATTTTAAATTGGATGCTGAATTAGGTGATGAATGGACTATGTGGCAAAGTCCGTATGATTCTACTGAATCTGAAATTAGGAGAGTTGAACAGGTATTTCAAGCTGAATATCTCGGGATTAATACACTATTTAAAGAAATTGTTCAGTATACAAGATTTCTTGACAATGGAGAATATCAAGAATGGCTAAGATTTAAATATTTATTGGGAGCTGGATTAGGTATTGTACATATAAGAAATGATGAAATGCCAAGACCTCCCGAATACTTATTGTCAGCAATTATTGATGGAGATACCTTAGGAACAATAGTCGGGGTTGAGAATGATTCCGATGATTATCTTCCAAGTTCAACAAAATTGTTTCAAAACTACCCGAACCCGTTTAACCCGGAAACTATAATTACCTATAGTCTAAGTCAATCTGGTCCAACAAGATTAATACTCTACAACCTACTCGGAGAAAGAATAGAAACATTAATTAATCAATACCAATCAATTGGCAACTATAGTTATAAATTAAACTTGAGCGGGCTGCCAAGCGGCGTTTATATATACACTTTAATTTCAGGTAATACAGTATCCTCAAAAAAGATGTTGTACTTAAAATAAAACGAGGAATATTATGAAAAAAATAATCTTTATAATCTGGCTATTAAGTTTATCTTTTTTAACATACGCACAAGATCCTATGTTCTTTGAAAGTTTTGAGAATTCTTTTGAAACATATACTTATGAAGCGGGAGGTTACAAACTGCCCTCTGTTGGAGAAATACACATATTGATGATTTTTGCCGAATTCCCTGATGATAATTATGATATAAATAATCCGCGTTGGGTAAAGGGACAAGCGCCGACAAATATGAATAATTGGGTTGATTTCACTTGGTCAACAAACCCTACACAAGGCTCACTTACGCATTATTTTAATGATATGTCTAATAATAAACTCAAAATTACCGGCAAAGTAATTCATTTCATTGCTCCTCATTCAAGGAGTGAATATTATTCAATGACGCCAAGAAAAATGCGGGGCGATATTCAAAAAGATATTATTCAAGAAATTGATATTACCGAAGACTTTTCAGCATATGATAATTGGAGTTTAGTTTCAGATTATACACATTCCAATGTACCTGATGAAAAAGTTGAAATGATCATTTTTGTATGGAGGAATACCTATCAAGATGATCCTTCTTATGCTACATCTTTAGGCTTTGGTAATAATTATGGTGATTTAGGTTGGATTGGAACATTTCCTGTTGATGGAGGTGCCAGGTATGTAGATACTTATAATTGGGGTAGCGGAGTTTCAATTAGGGGATATTTGCAAACAAATAAATACCTAGATCCATTTCGTTTAGTTGTTCATGAATTTTCACATTATCTTCTTGGACATAATGACATGCATAATGGATACGGATTTTGGGGAATGCTTTCAGATTGGGGAACCCGGGTAAATATAGCAAACGCATTTGAAAGATATCAGCTGAATTGGATTGATGACCCAACAGGTTATTATACTATTGATGCAACATCATCAAGTGTTATTACTCTAACCAAGAGTTTAGGTGATTTAGTAACTTCAAAAAATGCTATTAGAATAATTGCCGACGCAAGCACTAATGAGTATTTCTACATTGAAAACCATACGGGGAATTCTTACTGGGAAACTCATACACCGTTTGCTGAAAATCCGAATAGCATTTATGGACATATTGAGCCTGGTATTTATGTTATTAGGCAAAATGGCTTAAAAAATGCATCGAGCCAATTTTCAAAAATGTTGATTCCTGCTGATGGGAGATATGATTGGGAAGTGAATGGTGCTATTACCAATCCCTATGGCGGCAATAGAATATTGCCTTTATGGGAAAGAGGAGAACCGAATAGAAGAACCGGTTATCATACTCTAGAGATGGTTCCACACAATTATTCAACCGGTGAAAACCCTGCAGCAATATTGTTTGCGCCTAAGTCGACGGATCCATATTGGGAAGATATTTCTGAACATGAGGGGGATGAATTTGATGCATTTAAGATGGATTACCAGGAAATCTTCTCCCCTTGGAGCAATCCGAATAATCAACGCGAAAATAGAGATTCCTTAAATTTTACTATGCATTTAAACTATCGCTACAGTAATGGAACTTATCAATTGAAATTTTATATGAATGATCCTTCAGCTTCACCGCCAAGCAAACCACAAAATTTAAAAGTTGGTCCAAGCGCCAATAGTCATCCGTTATTAACCTGGGATAATAATTCAGAACCTGATTTATCCAGTTATAAAATCTATAAAAAAGTAACAGCTGAATGGGGTTGGCAGTATTTAGCAACAACTACATCAACTTCATATGAAGATCAGACAGAAGAATATTTGACAGGTGGCTCTCAAGCTAATGAACGCAATGTTGATTATCGGATTACTGCAATAGATACTCAATCAAAGGAATCTGTGCCATCAGAGAAAGTAACAGCAAGAGTAGCAGGTGCACCTTTAGATAAGAAAGGCTCGGATGATCTAACCAAGTCTAAGCCTACTGATTACGTTATTTCTCAAAACTATCCTAACCCTTTTAATCCAACAACAGTAATAAAATATCAACTCCCCGAAGCGGTAAACGTAACAATAAAATTATATGATATGCTTGGCAGAGAAGTAAAAGAATTAATTAATGATACACAAGTAGCCGGATATTATGAATTAACTTTTGACGGAAGCCATCTATCAAGTGGAACATATATTTACAGAATTACTGCTGGTGATTTTACGGATTCAAAAAAGCTTTTACTACTTAAATAGATTCTAGTTTGTACATCAGAGATTCCATCCGTTAGCTACGGAGGGAATCTCTCTGTATTGGGAATGGATGTTCCGGATTAATTTCATTAGAAGAAAGAGAAATATCTAAATCAAGATATAATAATTATTTAAAGTTGTGCAAAGAGATAGGTTCTATATGATAAACAGTGGGTAAAATAATAAATATATAATAAGCAAGGGTTATCGCCTGCGAGTATAGTATTAAAAACAAGTCATAGTCAAACAGAAGTAGACAGATACATAAAACAATATGATCAGATAAAGAAGCTTATAAGAAAAGGAATGGATGAAGTAGCGATAAAAGAAATCACTGGTAGGTCTATGAAAGTAGTAAGAGAATAGATTAATTTATATAAGAACTTTAATCCTGAGAAAGAAACAAATGAATAAAAAAACCTCAGGGGACAAATGGCACTATAGTAAATAAACCGCAAAATGTATTTTGCACCGACACCAATTGAGGGCAAAATGAAAAAACAAATTATAGATGTCTTGGTAATATTGTTAATCTTACAATTCGGGGGAACTATGGCACAGAATCCTGAGGAAAAACTAATTGAATTTGTGTTTTTGGTTAATGCATCTCCGCAAGAAGTTTATAATGCTTGGACGACAACCGAAGGAATAAAAACCTTCTTTGCGCCGGACGGCAAAATTGAGTTAAAAATGTTCGGTGATTATCACATTTACTTTTTCCCCGATGCGCCCGAAGGAAGCCGCGGAGCGGAAGATGAAAAAGTTATTTCTTTTGAACAAAATAAAATGTTTTCATTTACCTGGGGTTTCCCGCCAATGTTGCCGGAGTTACGTGCAAATCAAAAAACCGTTGTAACAATAAGATTTTTTGAAACTGACGATGGCAAAACTAAAATGATCTTTCGTCAAACGGGGTGGGGTGAAAGCGAAGATTGGCAAAAAGGATATAATTATTTTGTAAGCGCTTGGGGTAAATCGGTTTTACCTAAGTTAATTTACTATTTTGAAGTCGGTCCAATTGATTGGAATGATTTGCCGGATTTGAGTAAATATTATTTGGTTGAGTAGTTATAAAATCCCCGAAATTTTCCAATAGATCGTATAAACAATCTTTTTTTATCAAAAATTTTTAGTAAAAAAATCCCGGAGATTTGAAAAATAAAAAAGGCGGCTCCTCCGAGCCGCCTTACAGTAATCACAAACCAATCATGTTTTTACTTCATTAATACCATCTTCTTGGTAAAGTTCACTTTATCACCGATCAATTGATAGATGTAAACACCTGAAGCTAATTGATTAGCATTGAACTGAACTTTATGTACGCCCGGCTGCAATTGAGTATTTAATAGTTCCGCAACTTGCTGACCGAGGATATTGTATATAACTACTTTATATTCACCTGCTTTAGGTACGGCAAACTGAATCGTTGTGCTTGGGTTAAACGGGTTAGGATAGTTTTGATCCAATCTGAATTCTCTCGGTAAATCTTGATCATCAACAGATGTAACACCATTATCACCAACTTTTCTGTAAATGCTGCCATTGCTGGTACCAACATAAACACTGCTGTTTGATTCAGATGAACCGCCGATTGCTAGAACCGAACTTGTACCGATTCCGCCCATACCCGCATTACTGAACGATGAACCGCCGTCGGTTGATACGAATATACCACCAAGTAAAGTACTGATATAAACGTTATCGTTAAGGTCAACAGTAATATCATAGATGTACTGAGCATTGACACCAAAGACTTTAGTCCAAGTTAATCCATTATCATTAGATGTATAAAGTCCGTCACCATAAGTTCCAGCGAACAATACACCTGCAGATGTTGAGGCAATCGACCATACAAATTGATAATCGATGTTTAGTTTTGTCCAATTTACACCGCCATCAGGTGAGAAGCAGATACCATTGCCTAAAGTTGCAACGAACAATTCTACATTAAAGTTGCCCGAGAGGTGAACCGTAATGTCTTGTACTGCCGACCATGAAAGAAGTTCGGAAGTCAACTGAGTCCATGTGGCTCCGTTATCAGATGATACATAAACACCTCCGCCCCAAACACCGGCATAGATTTTACCGTCAACAGCAGAAAGTGATCGAACATCCATTCCGACTAAGCCGACTAATACCCAGCTTGAGCCGTTATACATGAAGACACCCTGTTCTGTACCGGCAAAATAATAACCGTTATGAACTAATAGCGCCCAAATGAAACCAACGTTCATACCTTCATTAATTAATGTGAATTCAGTTCCTTCGGTATTTGATTTGTAAATTGCACCGCCTAATGTACCGACTAAAATACAGCCGTCTTCTGTATAAGCAAGCGACCAAATAATTTGACCATCTAAGAAATTACCGACGTATTCCCATCCACCGTTACCACTGCCGCCATTTCCGCCGCCGTTACCGGTTCCTGGATCTGTTCCGTTAACAACCACAACTGCGTCATCCATATCGTTATCCGGATTAGTATCCAATTCTATAACTCCTGTAACCACAGCAACGTTTACAATCTGAGTTTCAGTAGGAATGTTGCCGATAAATTTACTGTTGTTAAACTGACCCATACCTTCAAGTGATTTACAGATCATTTGACCGTTTTGAACACCGGCAGCAAAGTTTACATGAGCTTTAGGTGCCAGTATGGATCCGCGTACGTCAATTCCTTGTATTGTTATACTTGTTGCATCTTTAAAGTTGTAGAGAACGTTCCCTATTGAAGTACCGGTTACAGTTAAACCGCCAGCCCAGCTAACAGTAGTTCCGCTGACATTAACAAGAACAACCGAACCGTTCGGAACGTTAATTTGGAAATCATTTGCTGATGATAAGTCTGCACCGTCAACCATAAATACATTAAGGTAAGGATCCGTACCTGTAAGTTTTAATCCGCCCCACTGCATTGTAGTTGTACCGTTAACTGAATATCCAAATAATGTACTTGATAAGCCTAACAAATATCCTTCTGCAGCTGCAAAATCAATCGGGGTATCTTGTCTAAGCGTACCGCCGGTTATACTAACTGCATAATATTCGCTGTCTAAATTTGTAGAATTTCCATAAACAACATTACCGTTATATACTGCACCGGAAATATACTCTAAGTTGTTACCAACGATTAGAACATCACCACTATTTGGAGGAAGTTTATCACCAATACTGTAATTTGCAAAGTATGCATTTCTTCCAACTGCTACTTTACCTTCAGTATCCGATGATGGTTGATTAACATCATAAAGCGCAAATAGATTGTAATCTGATGCAACACCTAAATTAAATGTAGCATTGTTCATATCTTCTACATCTACTTGAACGCTAATTGTTAATGTTTCACTTGCACCGTTTGCTAAGTTTCCAACCATCCAAACACCAGTATTATTATCATATGACCCTGCTGAAGCGTTATGTGATAAATAAACTACACCATCAGGTAGTTGATCGGTAACTTGAACGCCGTGTGCATCATCAGGACCGTTATTTTTCACTAATATTGTATAAGTGAATATATCTCCGTCCGATGGGTTGCTTGTTGAAGCAGACTTAATAACTTCTATATCAACTTCGGGCTCTTCAAAAGGTGCACAATATCCGAAATCGATTGTATAATCTTTAGAATTATCTGTAGGAAGAATAACTTCTTCACCGTTTTCATTACTATCTTTTGCGGGATTTCCACCTTGATAAGTTGGAGAAGGTGTGTAACCATCCGGTAAAGTAGATTCATCTACAAATACAAAGTAAGTACCGGCACATAATTCCGTGAAAGTGTAAATACCGTTGTTATTTGTAAAGGTTTCCGCAATTACTTCATGATTTGCATTTTTAAGAATTACTTTAACGTTTGGAATTCCGACTTCATCGTTATCTTGAATACCGTCACAATCCAAATCCAACCATACTCTATTTCCTATTTCACCTTCGCAATCGGGTTCGCAGTCAATAAATGTTGTCCATTCCGTATCAAATCTAACGTTTGGAGAACCGTCGATAGGATGACCTATTGCCCATGCGTGATTAACAAGGTCACCGCAATCCGAATCTTTCACGGTATATGATTTTGTAAAAGTCCTTGTTTCACCAGGAGAAACCGGTGTAACGTTTTTAATTTTATTATCACCGCTTGGATTAATTAACGGATCATAAACATCAACACCTCCGCTCAAAGTTACATCACCGCAGTTTTCTACAGTGAACGTATAAGTAATTACATCACCAGGTTTAGCGGTGGTAGGACCTTCTTTGATTAAACTGACACAAGTTTTATAGAAACCGAAATCGATTGTCATATCGTCGGCACAATCTAAAGTAACGGTAACGGATTCAATTTTGTTTGCATCACTGTCTTTTGAATCATCGCTGCCTTGATTTTTCTTTGTTGAATACCATTTTGTTTGTGTTGTGCTTTCAAGAACACCGCCTCCGGCATAATTAGAAGAAGCTACTTTTACAGAATATGTTCCGTTTGGCAAACCAGCAAACTCATAATATCCATTTGCATCTGTAGTAGTTGTTACCGTTGTACTACCATAAGTTAGTTCAACAACAACTCCTTCAAGGCCCGGCTCACCATTATCTTGGATCCCGTTTACATTTTTATCATGCCAAACAAAATCGCCGATTTTATTTAAACACGGTTGAGTATCGTCGCAATCTAAAAATCCCTTATTTGCTCCTTCGTTAAAGTTTTCATTAACCGCAGTAGCGGCATCATTTAATTGACTAAATGTATATGGAGTAGAACCACCGCCAAGAGCAGTATTTGCATATGCCAGTAATTGATAAACTGTTAACCCGGATAGCGGTCCGGTTGTAATTATAAGATCACCAAGAGAATATGGATTTGATCCTAAATAACCGGCATCATGATAATATACGTTTAGGGTTAGTGCAACAACTTGACCGGCAAATACATTAATATTTGTTGTCGGATCAGTGTAATTTTGTGTTAATGCCGCAGCAGTACCACCTTGTGGTAGAAAATTTTTAACTGCTGTTGCAGAAGTTAAATGAATAGTAAAATTCCCGCCAACTGTTAAACCGGTAGGAAATACATTATTAAAATATAGATCTCTAATTGTACCCGGTCCACTGTTTGAAGGGCTTCCCCAACCACCTTGTGTATATGTGGCAAAACCGCTAAGATCACATTCAATATCCGGTTCATACCAATTAACAGTGGCTGTATTTTGTCTATTTAAACCGGCAGGTGTTGCAAGCACTAATTTTTGATATGTATCAGGAGCATTTTTTTGAACATATCTTGTTCCTTGAGGTACTTTAACACTTGCAGATGCCATAATTTCTGAGAAATCTGAAGCTCCCTGTGTTAACAAAATTGTTGGTGTATAACCGCTAGAATTTGTTACAGCGGAAGTTACACTTAAAATACCGGTTGTTGCAGAGAAGTTTACGGTGAGTCCTGGAATAGGATCTCCATTAATATTAAAAGTGCCAACATAAAATTCACCATTTGAACCGTAAGGAATAGTTTGAGAACTCGGTACAATAACTAATGTTTCAAGAGGATAAAAATCACCGGCATTAGCATTTGCATCATTAACAATTGCTTGGGTTCGGTTCTTGATTTCCGTATTTGAAATTGATGATATATCAAGATCATCGGCAAAATGCCAAATTGCAAGCTGAATTGCTGTAGCTTCTTTTGCTTCGGTATTCAGTGCGCCGGTATATGGATAACTTACATAAGGATAATAATAATTCAGTATGTAGGTTATTTCATTTGAAGTCGGACCATCATCTGTATATTCAAATCTTTTCCCCGGTTCATCCTTATAAAATGCAATTCCATGTGCTAAATCTATACAATAGAATTTAGCGGATTCTCCGTCAACATCACCGTTGAAAGTTCCAGCCCATTGATTGTTGAATGGATTGTTAGGATCATAAGGATTATCAAATGAAACTTGAATACCTTTATCTGTTGAAAAAACTTTTGCGGTTCCTGCTCCGCTCATTACTATATTATCAAAAAATGAATTAGGAACTTTTGCTGTTTCGCCTTCGCCAGGTATGGCGAGTGATTGTGTTGAGAATACAACTAATAGGAGAACAGTAGAAAGTATACTTTTTAGTATGTTTCTGTTTTCCAATTTAACCTCCATTTGGTTTGTTATGTTTTGATCTAATTTCATCACGACTTATTATCCAAAGGAGGTGCCAACTTTTTTGTTTATTTCTGAATTGTTTTCGCACTTTTTTACAATTGGGGGTGTCTCAATTTGATATTTAGATACATTTGAGATTTACGATTTGTAATTCATTTAAGTTTTGAAATATTAGAAAAGTGGGATGATTTAACAATTATTATACATCTGGTCTGATTTGTATTAACTTTTTGAACTATGTATATGAAGTAGACTAATTCAATTGGTTAATAAATTGAAGGGGTTCTCAAAATGATACTGAAATTATGCACTAATATTTTTGTGGGTTCACAGCGCGATGGGTAGTACAAAAATAATTAATTTTAGATGAATAAAAATCTGAAAGACAATTAATTCTTTTTCAGTGAAGCAAGAATACCCGAGCCGAGAATAAATATAATAACAAATAACGAAACTAAAGTTGGAATATGATACATCTCCGATATCAGCATTTTAATTCCTACATAAATCAATACAATAACAATACTGATTTTTAAGTAACGGAATTTGGTTATCATTGCCGCAAGTGCAAAATAAAGCGAGCGTAAACCGAGAATGGCGAACACGTTTGAAGTGAAAACAATGTAAGGATCAGTAGTAATAGCAAAAATAGCCGGAATTGAATCAACGGCAAAAATTACATCGGTGCTTTCAATTACTAGAAGCACCAAGAATAATGGTGTAATTGCTCTTCTTCCGTTTAGCTTCGTAAAGAAATGATGTCCCTCGTATGTCCCTGTAACGGGGTAAAGTTTTCTTGCAAGTTTTACAAGCGGATTATCATCGGGATGAATTTCTTCATTTTTTGAAAGAAGCATTTTAATTGCAGTAAATATCAGCAATCCGCCGAAGACATAAATCATCCAATCAAATCTATCGATTAAGGCGGCACCGGCATAAATCATAATACCGCGCATAACAAGTGCCCCTAATATTCCCCAAAACAAAACTCGGTGCTGATATTTGTCCGGCACTCTGAAATAAGAAAATATCATTGCAATGACAAAAATGTTATCAAGACTTAACGATTTTTCAACTACATAACCTGTAAAATACTTTATTGCGGCTTCCTTACCCCCTACATTATGTCCTACATGAAGACCAATGCCGAGCCAATGATATTCATAAGCAAAATAAATAAATACATTAAATAGGAGTGCGAGGAAAACCCAGAAACCTGTCCAAAGCAAAGCTTCTTTTGCCGGAATTGCTTTATCTTTTTTGTGAAATACACCGAGGTCAAGTGCGAGTAGTATAAAAACTAAAAGTAAAAAACCGAGCCAGAAGTAGATTGTCATATTTGTATAAATTAATGAGTAACAAAAATCGATGGATATCTGCTGGAAAGCAAATAAAAATATTTGTTTGTGAAAAATTTATACGATTTTGTAAATTGAATTTGTAATTATATTATAAATCTAATCAAACAAATAGGTTGCGCCTTTTGCAAAGTATAAATTCTAATTTACTGCTGCTATATCTATAAATTTTTTGTTTCATAATTATCAAAGGTTAGTAAAATGCTAAGTGTAAGAGCAATATATGATGGTGAAAAAGTAACTTTACTCGAAAAAGTTGAGATTAAAGGTCCAAAAGAAGTTATCATTACATTTCTTGATAATGAAACCTCCCAACAACTGCAAAGAGATATATACAAATTATCAGAACAATCTAATTCATTTGATTTTCTTAAAGAGCCAGTCGAAGACATATATTCTGACAAACACCTTAAGAAAAAGTATTGAAAATGAAGAAGGGGAAGTTAGTATTAGTCAAATTTCCATTTACAGATTTTTCTTCAACTAAAAGAAGACCTGCATTGGTTGTATCAGAGCATGAAAAAGAAAGCAGAGATTTAATTGTTGCATTTATTTCATCTAATACTAACAATGAGATTTCTTCATCAGATATACTAATTTTGGAAACAGACGAGGATTTTCCATACACAGGGCTTCATAAAAGCTCGATAATTAAATTGGATAAGATAATGACAATTGAAAAGAAACTCTTAGTTGGTGAATTGGGCAACATTTCCAGGAAAAGATTAAAAGAGGTCAACAAAAAATTACAGACAATTTTCGGAATATAAATGTTATCAATTTTTATATGTCGTAACCTTTCTTTTTAACTACAAACCCATCATAATTAAGTTATCATTCATTGTGATTTGCTAATAATCGCTACAAAGTTTTTTAACTTCCTATGTAACATTTCCCACATCCCTTTCGTCTTTATATGTAGAAATCATGATCTCTAAGGAAAAGAAATACAGCCTGCTGGTTAAACAGCACAAAAATATGGTTTACAGTTATGCTCTTTACATGCTGAAAGACCGGATGGAAGCCGATGATGCGGCACAGGAAGTTTTAATTCGTTTGTGGGAAAATTTAGATAAGATAAATCTTCTTGCAGCAAAATCTTGGCTGATGAGAACAACACATAATTTATGTATCGATTACATAAGAAAAAGAAAAACAACTTATGAAATTGATGAAGAGTTTTCCGAATCAATTAGTGCAAAAGAAAACGAAAGTAATCCGTTAATAATGACGCAATTAAAAATGGCTGCAAATAAAGTAAAAGAATTAATTAAAGAATTACCCGATCACCTGCGGAGCGTTTTTGTTCTATATGAAATTGAAGGTCTTAAATATAAAGAGATAAGCAAAACATTAGACCTTCCTATAAATACGGTAAAAGTACAATTGCTAAGAGCAAGAAAACAATTACAAGAAAAGTTGAAAAACTATGAAGACTAACTTAGAAAATAAGTTCGACCAAGAAACCATTGACTTAATAATTAATTCCGCATACGGAAGTGCCGGATTAATTAATAAAATCAAAGTCTGGTTTTTAATAAGAAAGAATGTTGAGTTAAAGAATTTATATAATGACTACAAACGGACAGCTAAATCAGTACATTCTTTAGACAAAGATGAAATGCCGGGTTACGTTCTACAAAAGTTGGAATCTAAGACCGGTATTGAGCTGAACACAAACGAAACAAGTTTTATTTCCGATTTAACTTCAATATTATTTGCAAAACCGCAGTTAGCATTTATCGCTACGGCTGTAGTAATCGGTGTACTGCTTTCATCGGTATTGTTTAAAGAGCCACAAATAGAAAATAATTATTCCCCTTCGGAAATTGAACTTGCTAACAAGCAGACACGAGAAGCGCTGGCAATTGTAAGTAGAATATTCAGTTCAACCCAGACCAAATTGACAAAAGAAATTATTCCTAACAATGTTGCTAAACCTATAAACGAAAGTTTTGATTATGTAAATAATCTATTTAAAAAAGGAGATATCTAATGAAAAATCTAAGCAAATATTTCGCAGTTATTTTCTTTGCTTTATTCAGTTTAACTTTTTCGCAAAGCAAAGATTTTACAAAAGAACCGGGTTATGTTGATTTCGGAGAACTTTCCGATTTTGATTTCGAAGAATCCGTTACTGAAGTTTATCTTGAAGAAAACTTATTAAAGATGGTGGCAAAACTCTCTAAAGAAAGTGAACCCGAAGTAGCTGATTTAATCGGTGGATTAAAAATGATAAGAGTAAATGCATTCGAGATTTCCGATAAGAATGCGGCAAAAATTCTGGAAAGAATTGAGAGCATTAATAAAAAACTCGAGAACAAGGATTGGTTAAGAATAATAAGAGTCAAATCAAAAAGCGAAACCGTTTACGTTTATGTAAAAAACGGAAAAGATGATAAATTCCATGGTTTGGTAGTACTTGCATTTGACAATCCTGGAGAAGCGGCATTTGTCAATATAGTAGGTGATATAAATCTCGATGCAATCGGAAAACTCAATACCAAATTTAATATACCTGCCTTGGGTAAAATTGATTCTTCCAAGGTTGATGGCAAAAACAATAAAGGTGACAAAAAGTAATTGTCACCTTTTAAAGATTTGATTCGTCTAAAATTAAAATCCCGGGGGGATAGCCAAATGAAATCGATTAAATATATACTTGCAATCATAGCCGCTTCAATTTTATTTAGCGGATGTATCTCTGTTGACGGATATTTTAAAAATGTCCGCAATAAAGTTTTCAGCAGCGTCAATGGTGATTTTCAAAGAGAAGTTGAGTTTGCTGTCGGTCCTGCATTATTAACTATGTCAAGCATTGCCGTCAGCATTTCCGATGCACCCGAATTTACCGATGATATGCTTCGTAAGATAGAAAGAGTTCAAATTGGCGTATATAAAAACCGTGATTGGAGAAGTTACAAACCAAATTTTAATTCATTGAAAAATATCTCAAATGATTTAATAGACGATGGCTATAAAGTAATAGTCCGCTCATCTTCTTATAAAGAGATGGTTGCGGTAATGGTTAAAGAAAAGCATGAAAGACTTAATGAAATGTTTGTCATTGCCGTAAACGAAGATGAATTAGTTATGACTCAGATTTTTGGAGATCTTGATGAATTGATCGAAATCGCAATTCGCTCGGATGGACTAAATTTTGGATATGCAAAAAACTAATGTTTCTCTAAGCAATAATGATTAATAACTTATCCTAATTTCTTAAAAAGTATTTTTCAAATCAGCATATTCAATAAAATTTACTTTTCTGCAAAAATAATTTTTAAAAATCTCATACAACTTTTTGTTCCTTAATAAGTCTAAAGATCATATAAAAAGAAAATTTTAATAAAAGATAATTCATCCGGGGGGAGAGTTCAATGAAATCAGTAATAGCATTTTTAATATTACTCATACTTTGTACATCAACATTTCACGCTAAATTGAAAGCTGGAAATGAAAAACGCGTTCCTGCATTCAAATTAGAAAAATCCATAAATTTAGATGGTATTCTAGATGAGGCAATTTGGAAAAACACTCCTATTAATGAATTCATTCAGCGAGACCCAAATCAAGGAGAGCCTTCAACCGAACCAACTCATGTTTGGGTTGCATATGATGATTCATACATCTATGTAGGTGCCAAGCTTTACGATTCCAAACTAGATGAACTTGATATGAGTCTCGCACGAAGAGATTCATGGCATGATTCGGATTGGTTTACCTTTTACGTTGATCCATATCTCGATAGAAAAACCGGGTACTACTTTGCCGTTAATGCGGGCGGTTCAATGCGTGACGGTGTGTTTTACAATGATAGCTGGAATACCGATTCGTGGGATGGAATTTGGGAAGCAAAAACTTCAGTAAACGGCGATGACTGGTCGCTTGAAATGAGAATTCCGTTTTCGCAACTTCGTTTTAATCAAGCCGATGTTATGAATTGGGGGGTAAATTTTAAACGAGATATTAAACGAAATAAAGAGAGTTCTTACTTTGTTATGATTCCAAAAGGAGAAAGCGGTTTTGTTTCTCACTTTGCCGTGCTTGAAGGAATTGAAGGAATTAGACCTAGCCAACGATTGGAAATTCTTCCGTATGTTGTTCAAAAAGCTCAATACCTTATTCATGATGATAAAGATCCATTCTATGCTGGCAATCAGTATAAAACATCATTTGGGGCAGATATAAAAGTCGGAATCGGAACAAATCTGAATTTAGACTTAACTGTAAATCCCGATTTTGGACAAGTAGAAGTTGACCCTGCTGTATTAAACTTGTCCGCTTTTGAAACATATTACCCCGAAAAAAGACCATTCTTTATTGAAGGTGGAAATATATTCAGCTTCGGTTCAAATGGATCAAACAGCAGTTGGGGATTTAATTTTGGGAATCCTGATTTAATTTATTCAAGAAGAATTGGAAGAAGTCCTGCCGGACCTGTTCCGGATAATGACCATGTAAATTATCCAACCGAAACAAGAATTTTAGGTGCTGCAAAATTAACAGGAAAACTCAACGACACTTGGTCGGTTGGGGCGGTTAGTGCTGTAACTGAAAGAACTCACGCAGATTATCGTAATCAAGGAAATGAATATGAAATTGAAGTTGAACCTCTTACACATTACGGTGCGATTAGAGCCCAAAAAGAAATTAACGGGGGCAAACAAGGTGTTGGGTTTATTGCAACCTCTGTAAATAGAGACTTACGTACACCGGAACTTCAGTCTAGACTTAGCGATCAAGCTTATACTTTTGGGGTAGATGGTTGGACAGCCTTAGACCAAGATGAAACTTATGTTATTACCGGATATGTTATTGGATCATATACATCCGGCACTAAAGATTACCTGACCCGTCTTCAAAAAAGACCCTACCGATATTTTCAAAGACCCGATGCAACTTTTATGACACTTGATACCAACAGAACTTCTTTATCCGGAGTTTACTCACGAATAGCATTAAATAAACAAAAAGGAAATTTCTATATAAATTCTGCTTTAGGCTTAGTTTCCCCGGGATTTGAAAACAATGATTTAGGTTTTCAATGGATGGCTGATAGAATTAACGGTCATACAGTATTGGGTTACAGATGGTATGAACCTGATAGTTTGTTCAGACAAAAATGGTTTTATGTTTCTCACGCACGCACTTATGATTTTGAAGGAAATAATTATCAAAACCTAATTTGGGGAAGAATTGGCGGACAATTTCATAATTATTGGGATTTCGGTTTAATGATGCTGTACAACACCGAAACAATGGTTAAAACGCTTACCCGTGGCGGACCTTTAATGAAAAATCCTTCTTATTATGCAATAGAGTTTTGGGGAAATACAGACAGCAGAAAAAGTGTAATTATAACTGCTGGTGCCGGTTTCAACAAAGATGCGGTCGGTTCATCTGCATACGGAGCCTGGATGGATCTTGAGTGGAAACCAAATCCTCAGATTTCATTTTCGATAGGTCCGGATTATAGATTTATGCATGAAAAATCTCAATGGGTTACAAGAGTTGAAGATGCTACGGCAGTTATTACTTATGGGAACAGGTACATTTTTGCAAACATAGATCAAAACTATTTAGCCGCAAATATCAGATTGAATTGGACATTTACGCCAACACTGAGTTTACAATTATACTTGCAGCCGTTATTTGCAGTCGGTTCTTATTCAAATTTCAAAGAAGCGGCTAGACCAAGTACACTTGATTATAATGATTATGGTAAAAATGGTTCAACTATTAGTTACAACTCCGAATCAAATGAGTATGTTGTTGACCCCGATGGAAGCGGTTCAAAAGAATCATTCTCTTTTGGTAATCCCGATTTTAATTTCAAATCATTACGCGGAAATGTTGTATTAAGATGGGAAGTATTACCAGGCTCAATATTTTATTTTGTTTGGTCGCATGATCAAACAAATTTTGACGACCCCGGTAAATTTAACTTAGGGCATGATTTCAAAAACTTATGGGCTGCCGAAGGGAATGATATTTTTATGGTTAAGTTTTCTTATTGGTTTGATATGTAAGATTGTTGATGTGTTAAATTTTAAATCCAGCTTCAATTAATGGTTTTACAGCATGTTGCTTGTTTAACCTTGCTAGTTCAACGGCTTCGCTTGCATCAGTAAAAGTTAAATTCTGATAAAAATCCGGATATCGTCTACTAACCGCATAATCAGTTAACTTTATAGCAGGTTCAAGAGTTGTTTTTAGATCAAGAGCCTCTGGTGCTAACTCAATAAGTTTTATTATGTCATGTGTGTATGGAAAATCGATATTATGAAAAACCAATAAGGCTTTAAGATACTTCTCGGCAGCTTGTTGTGCATAAAATGCTATTGCTCTGTAAGGGATTGAACTTTCCATTTTAAATGTGAACTCAGCAATACGCAAATCTTCTTCTGCAAGATCTAACCATTGCTGAATATATTAATTTTTCCGCTCATTAAGCTGCATATAAGATTTGACCTTCTTTTGAGGCGTACCTAGAAATTGTTCCTGGAATATTTTTATCTAATTCAAATTCTTTTGTCGTCATGACAATTATATCAAAAGCATATTCAATGTCTACTAATTTTTTTCTAAGTCTTCTGGAAACTTCAAAACGATCTTCAAATGATTGTAAAATAACGATAAGATCAATATCGCTTTTAGTTAATTCTTCTCCGCGCGCTTGAGAACCGAACAAAATAATCTTTTCAATTTCCTTAAAATCGCTTAGGCGTTCAATGATCATCGATATTGTTTTTTTGTTAATCATATTATTTTTAATGCTAAGTGGTACTAAGTTGAAAACTAATTTTAATAATTAAGCAATTCTTCATCACGAAGCAACAATAAAATTGCAGATTGACTTACAATCACCATTTTTTGTTTGTCGAGTTCAATATCAATAGCATCGCGTCTTAAGAACAAAGCAAAGTCACCTTCTTTTGCTTGAAGCGGAATGTACTTAGTTTCTTTTTCTTTCCAAACTTCTGTTTCGTCTGTTGCTGAAGGGATTGGATAGCCGGGTCCAACTTTAATTACATATCCCCCTTGTACTTTTTCCTTTTCAGTTACGCCGGGAGGAAGATATAATCCGCTTTTTGTTTTTTCTAAATCGCTTTCCGGTTTAATTAAAACTCTGTCGCCAACTACAATTATTCTTTCTGTTTTTACCATTTTTATCTCATAGGATTTACACAAAAATACAAACCAAAACTAGTTTATACCAGCAACAAAATAGTACACTTAATATTTTCTTTCGTCAATAAAAAAAGCCCGATCAAATTAATGAACGGGCTTTATTCGCAGTAAGAATTTTTCCTTAGTGAATAATTTTTACTTCAGCTGCTTGTAATCCTTTAGGACCTTGAGTAATTGTAAATTCAACTTTGGCATTTTCTTCTAAAGATTTATATCCATCACCGACAATTGAATCAAAGTGAACAAAAACATCTTCTCCACCTTCTTGTGAAATAAATCCGTAACCTTTAGAATTGTTGAACCATTTTACCGTACCTTGTTTGCGCTCTGCCATAACAGATGCTCCTTATAAAAATTTTAAATTATTGTTTGTCGTGACAGGCTTTAAAAATATTGGAAGGAAATTTCTACATCTACTTGTTAAAGATACTGCCATACTGTCCAAAACATACACAAATAAAACATAGTTACCTAATAAATTAATTCGTTTGGAAAAAATTTGTGATATCGATTTATTCAAATAATTAGCTAAACTTTTTTATTTCTTGATACCTGAAACAGTGGGTAAGATGATCATTTACCATTCCGATTGCCTGCATGAATGCATAAACAATTGTAGGTCCGACAAATTTAAATCCTCGGTTCTTTAAATCTTTGCTCATATCTTCAGCCAACGGAGTTTTTGCCGGAACTTCTTTCAACGATTTAAATTTATTATGAATAGTCTTAAAGTCAGAAAACTGCCAAATATATTTATCGAATGACCCGAACTCCTTTTTTATCTCGAGATAGGCTTGAGCATTTGTTATGAAGGCATTCACTTTTAACTTGTTACGTACAATGCCTGGATTGCTTAACAGCTCGTCTATTTTCTTTTGATCATACTTCGCAATTTTTTTCGCATCGAAATTATCGAAGGCTTTGTAATAATTTTTTTCTTTACGGAGGATTGTAATCCAGCTTAAACCTGCTTGCGCTCCGTCAAGACAAAGTTTTGCAAAGAGTTTTCTATCATTATGTTCGGGAACTCCCCAAACTTCATCATGATATTTCACGTAGATGGGATCAGTCCCGCACCATTCGCATCTTTTCATTTATTATTTCCTATTGATTATTGACTATTGATGTTTAGCGAACTCTGTGTGCAACAAAAGTAAATGTTCATGCAATGATCGCTAAATTATTTTATCCAAACCGATTTTATATTTACAAATTCCTTTATTCCGTAATGTGAAAGCTCTCTACCGTAACCTGAAATTTTAACTCCCCCAAACGGTAAGCGTGGATCCGATTTTACTAAACCATTTATAAAAACAGAGCCGGATTCAATTTTTGTAGCAAGAGTTTTTGCATTTTCTAAATCATTACTCCATAAAGATGCACCAAGACCAAAAGGGGAATCGTTAGCAATTTTAATTGCGTCTTCATCATCTTCGGCTTTGAATAATGAAGCAACCGGACCGAAGAGCTCTTCATCATAAGAAGGCATTCCGGGTTTGCTGTCGGCGATAACCGTTGCGGGATAATAATAACCTTGTTGATTCAATCTCTCGCCGCCGCAAAGCAATTTAGCCCCCATCCTTACTGATTTCTTAACTTGTTCATCAAGTTCAATTAATAAATCTTCTCTTGCCATCGGACCAAGTTCCGTTTCTTCATTCATAGGATCACCGATTTTTACATTTTTCATTTTTTCGACAAACCTCTTTTCAAATTCATCATAGACTTCTTTCACTACAATAAATCTTTTAGCTGCTATACAACTTTGACCGTTATTAATTAATCTTGCGGTCACGGCAGTATTAATTGCTTCATCTAGATTAGCGTCTCCCAAAATAATAAACGGGTCGCTCCCGCCGAGTTCCATGACTGTTTTTTTCAATTCACTTCCGCAATCGCTTGCAACTTTTTTACCCGCTTGCTCGCTTCCGGTTAATGTTGCTGCTTTTACTTTGGGATTTTTAATAATATCATTGACTTGCGATGAACCGATTAATAATGACTTAAAAGTATTTTGAGGAAAACCGGCGAGAGAAAATATTTGTTCGATTGCCAAAGCACTCATTGGCACGTTTGACGCATGTTTTAGAATACCCACATTTCCCGCCATCAATGCGGGAGCTGCGAATCTAAATACCTGCCAAAACGGAAAATTCCACGGCATAACTGCTAGCACAACTCCAATCGGATCAAACTGTACATAACTTTCAGAAGCATCTGTTTCTATTAGTTCTTTCTTTAAAATTTCTTCAGTGTTCTTTGCATAATATTCACAAACCCAAGCACATTTTTCAACTTCAGCGATTGCTTGTTTGATGGTTTTACCCATTTCCAGAGTTAGAATTTTACCGTACTCTTCTTTTCTTTCTCTTAAAACGTTTGCGGCGTTCATCATTAGTTCGCTTCTCTCGGCATACTTTACGTTTCGCCACAACAAAAATGCGTCATGAGCATGATCAATAATATCACTGACTTCTTTCTTTGTCATTTCAGTAAAAGACTTTACTAATTCACCTGTCGCGGGATTAATTGTTTCGAGTGGCATAATTTTCTCCTTCAATTCGTATCAAATTCTGTATTGTAAAATATATAATTATTTTCTAAAGTTGATAGTAAACAAATAGTGATTGTATGAATAAAAAATCACAAATAGCAATAGCAGCAGTGTTTGGATTTCTTGGAGTTGCACTTGGTGCCTTTGGCGCTCATGGTTTGGGTGACTCGCTTTCGGATAAAATGCTTGAGACTTATAAAACGGGTGTTCTATATCACTTAATTCATTCTGTTGTATTGTTGGTTTTGGCATTATCGAATTATAATTTTGTACGTTCATTTATTTTTATTACTGTTGGAATAATACTTTTTTCGTTTTCGCTTTACATATATAGTGTAATGGGAATTGTATTTTTTGCAATGGTTACCCCCTTCGGTGGTGTAAGTTTTTTAGTCGGTTGGATTTTAATAATCTTTGAAACACGGAAGACCGAATAAAAATATTGTACGAATTAGTTTTCAAATTTATTAAGTTGAGATGTAAATAAACTATTGATCATTTACTAACCAGTTCTATACATTATGGCTAAAACTAAATCTCCCAAAACCTTCATACTCGACACAAACGTAATTCTTCACGATCCAACATGCATAAATCAATTCCAAGAAAATAATATTGTAATACCCCTTGCAGTGATTGAAGAAATTGATCACTTCAAAAGGGGAAGCCAGGTTATTAATATTAATGCGCGTGAATTTGCACGAACCCTCGATTCAATTACAGGAAGCACATTATTTAACGGCGGAATTTCTTTGGGAAAAGGAAAAGGAAAGGTTCGCATTGTAATTACAAAAGGATTGAGTTCCGAAATTCGTCAAGTATTTAGAGAAGATAATCCCGATCATAGAATTTTAAGTGCGGCATATGATTTACAATTAGAAGGAAATTCAAAAGAAAAGATTATTCTTGTTACCAAAGACGTCAATCTCCGGATGAAAGCAAAAGCATTGGGAATACTAGCCGAAGATTACACAACGGACAGAGTCGGAAGTATTGACGAACTTTACAGCGGAAAAGAAATTGTTGAAACATTCGATGATGAGTTATTACAAAAATTTTATCAATCCCCATTTGAAGTTCCAGCAAAAAATATTTTCAAAAAAATTAAAACCGAAATTGTTGCCAATAAGTATTTTATTTTAAAGAATTCTAACCGTTCAGTTTTAGCATGTTACAATCAAGAAGAAGAGATTTTTAGAAAAGTAGATAAACAGCCGACTTATGGAATACTTCCTCGAAATGCCGAGCAAACTTTCGCGGTAGATGCGTTAATCAACCCAGATATTCCTCTTGTTTCACTAACAGGAAAAGCCGGAACCGGCAAAACATTATTAGCTTTGGCAGGTGCGCTTGCAGTTCGAAAATTTTACAGACAGATTTATATCGCCCGCCCGATTATTCCGTTAAGTAATAAAGACATCGGTTATCTACCAGGTGATGTTGAAAGTAAACTCGCTCCGTACATGCAGCCGCTGTGGGATAACTTAAAAGTTATTCAAGATCAATACAAAGAAACGGATAAAAATCATCAAGCAATTACTACGATGATAAAAGAAGAGAAACTAGTTGTTGAACCGTTAAGTTATATCCGCGGAAGAAGTTTGCAGCGTATTTATTTTATTGTAGATGAAGCTCAAAACTTAACTCCGCATGAAATCAAAACAATTATTACTCGTGCCGGGGAAGGTGCAAAGATTGTTTTAACTGGCGACATTTACCAAATTGATCATCCGTATCTCGATACACTTTCAAACGGTTTATCTTATTTGATAGATCATTTTAAAGGACAAAAACTTTACGCACATGTTAACCTGGAAAAAGGTGAACGTTCCGAACTCGCTGAACTTGCTAGTAATTTGTTGTAGTTAATCTTTCTCCAAATTCTTGCTAATTTTATCTTACCTGAGTAAGTTATCATACTTCATTATCTTTTATTGACACATTAGGACAATTAATGAAATCCTTCACCTTCAAACCTTTCGAAGAAATGACTCCCGAAGATTACGCAGTTGTTGGTTTTAAGTCGGGATTAGAAATTCATCAACAATTATTAACCGATAAAAAACTTTTCTGCCGGTGTCCCGCCGGGAAATACAGTGAAGAATACGATGCGGAAATATTACGACACATGCGCCCGACACTTTCCGAACTTGGCGAATATGACGGTACCGCGTTGATGGAATTCAAAACGAAGAAAGAAATTATTTATCGTATTAAAAGAGAAACAGTTTGCACATATGAAATGGATGATACGCCGCCATTTTTAATTAATGATCAAGCATTAGATATTGCAATTAAAATCGGCATGTTGTATAACTGCAATATTGTTGATGAACTTCACATTGCACGCAAACAATATTTGGACGGCAGTATTCCAACGGGATTTCAACGAACTGCAATTTTTGCTTTAGACGGCTGGATTCCATATAAAGATAGAAAGATTGAAATCGTGCAAATGTCAATCGAAGAGGATTCATGCAGAGAAGTAAGCGATGTCGGTCACTATAGAACATATTTAACAGATAGACTTGGTATGCCGTTAATTGAAACCGTTACCGGTCCGGATATGAGAACGCCTCAAGAAGTTGCAGAGGTAAATTTACTTTGCAGCGCTCTTGTAAGAAGCACGGGGAACGTAAGAAGAGGAATCGGTGCGGCAAGACAGGATGTAAATGTTAGCGTAGATGGGGGAACAAGAATCGAAATAAAAGGTGTTCCAAGAATTCCGATGATCCCACTTCTTACATATAATGAAGCGATGAGACAGTGGAATTTACTTCGATTGCGGGAGGAACTTCACAAAAGAGGAATTACCGAAAACACTTTCGAATCAAAAACCGAAGATATTACCGGCATAATTAAATCTTCCCACTATTTGCCTCTTCAAGAAGCAATCGACAAAGGATATAAAATAAAATGTGTTGTGCTTCGCGGATATAAGGATTTACTGCATTGGCAAACTCAAACAGACACATATTTTTCGCGCGAAATTTCCGATAGGGTTAGAGTTATCGCATGCCTTACTACTATACCAAACATTATTCATTCCGACAGCAAAGGAGATACAATAACTTCAGCCGAATGGCAGAAAATTAAAAAGCATGTTAGTGCAACAAATGATGATACATTAGTTATTGTTTGGGGTGATGAAAGAGATACAAGTACAGCTTGCAAAGAAATTATTATCCGAGCAAAAGAAGCTGCAATCGGAATTCCATCCGAAACAAGACAGGCGTTAAGTGACGGAACAAACGGCTTCGAAAGAATCTTGCCCGGTGCAGATAGAATGTATCCCGATACAGATTTACCTCCGCAAAAAATTACTAAAGAAAGATTAGAAAAACTCAATGCACATCTTCCTGAACATTTTTGGGAAAGAGAAAAATGGTATAAAGAACTTGGAATTCCCGAAGATACTATTAGACCGTTGGCTATTTCAAAATTTGCGGAATTATTTAAAAAAGCAGTCAGAGGTTGGAATATTAATCCCAAAGCTGCTGCAGTTGCTATTATTCAGTACCCGAAACGATTGAAAAAGTTGGGTTATAATCCAAATCTTATCACAATAGAAATGATGACCGAAATATTGATGAATTATAAAGCGGGTCTATTATCCCGGTGGGGAATGTTCATCGCTCTAAAAAAATCATTACAACATGGTAAATTTTATCCCGAACTTTTACCAAGACCAATATTAAAAGAGGAGTTGATAAGTATAATTGCATTGAAGAAAAAAGAACTCAAAAAAATTAATCCTCTTTCCGGTGAAAAAAAACAAAAGGTATTAATGGGATTAGTTATGAACGAAGTTAAAGTTAATATTGAAGGAAAATTGGTTGCTGAAAAAATTAATGAACTAAAATAAGTGCCATTCCGAAGAAATTCGATTTAAAGGATGACCGAGAAATCTAATGTTAAATTTTATTATTACTTTAAAGTTAGATTCCTTCTTCTCAGAATGACAATTAGCGCAGAGAGGTATAATGGCAGCTTCAGATTTTAAAGGTTACAGAGGGAAAGCATTATCAACATTAAAAAATTTTAATGCATTTGTATGGAGCGATGTAGTAATCCAAACCGAAAAAGGGAAATATAAAGGAATAATTCTCCCTCGTTCCGAAACCGCTGATGATGAGCATATTGTAATAAAAATGCCTATCGGTTATAACATCGGTGTTGCTGTTGAAAATATCACCGAAATAAAAATTAACGGAAGAAAAGAAGCTCATTATAAAATTCCCGAAAAAGAATTTCCTTATGACGAAGGAAAACCACGCGTTAAACTTTTCGGAACCGGCGGCACAATTGCAAGTAGATTAGATTATAGAACCGGTGCGGTTATTCCCGCATTTTCACCGGGTGAGCTTTACGGCTCGGTTCCCGAACTTGCCGATTATTGTAATCTTGAAACAGAAAAACTTTACGGTGTATTCAGTGAAAATATGGGACCCGAACAATGGATCGGAACTGCAAAAGCAATCGGTGCTGAAATTGAAAAAGGTGTAGACGGAATTGTAATCGGGCACGGCACAGATGTAATGCATCACACTTCGGCAATACTCTCTTTTATGGTTCAGAACTCTCCGGTGCCGATAGTGATGGTAGGTTCGCAAAGATCAAGCGACAGACCTTCATCTGATGCGGCATTAAACTTAATTCACGCAGTCAAAACTGCAGCCGAAAGCGATATTGCCGAAGTCATGGTTTGTATGTTCGGTCCGACTTCCGATATTTATGGGTTGCTTCACCGCGGAACACGTGTTCGAAAAATGCATTCGTCTTATCGTTCAACATTTAGAACAATCGGAGATATACCGATTGCAAAAGTTAGTAGAGATGAAATTACTCCTTTAAGAAAAGATTATAAGAAAAGAAGAAATGATAAAAATGTAATTGTTAATCCTGTCTTTGAAGAAAAAGTCAGCATAGTATATTACTATCCTAATATGAAGCCGGATATAATTGATTCGCTAATCGACAACGGATATAAAGGAATTGTAATTGCCGGTACAGGGCTTGGTCATGTTAACAAACCTGTTTATCCAGCATTAAAACGAGCACAAGAAAAAGGTGTCGCCGTTTATATGACAGTACAGACTTTGTGGGGCTACGTTCAAATGTATGTTTATGAAACGGGACGTGAAATGCTTGATCTCGGCGTTGTCCCCTGTGCTAATATGCTGCCAGAAGTTGCTTATGTAAAACTCGGCTGGGCACTTGGACAAACAAATGATCTTGAAAAAGTTAAAGAGATTATGCTCACTCCAATTAACGGCGAAACGACTGAGCGCGAACCGAGCAACGGTTATTTAATTTATCAAGGCGGTTTGCCGGAGGTTGAGGAGTTTATTTCAAGGTATCGTAAATAATCTAGTCTTTCTTATTGATAGTATAATGAAACTCCTACGGAGTTTATTTTTCTTATCTTATATTTTTTACAATAATTAAACGGCTACGCCGTTTTGTTTTATTGAAATATTAATTGCCGTTATGAAGTCCGTTAGGACTTCCATTATGGTAGCATATAATGCAACCTCAAGACAAAAAAACTCCGTAAGAGTTCCATTATCTAATCAAATATTCTGTCGATAAGTTGTCCATTTATTTTTATCTTACCAAATCCCAAATTCAAAAGGAATACTCTATGAAAATATTATATATATATCCACACCCGGATGACGAATCATTCGGACCGGCACATGTAATGAACAAACAAATCAGAGAAGGTCACGAAGTTTATCTTCTCACATTAACAAAAGGAGGCGCAACAAAAAAACGTTTTGATCTCAATCTTTCAATCGAAGAAATGGGAGAAGTCCGTTACAAAGAAATGCTGTGTGTTGAAAAAACTCTCAAACTTACAGGCATGACGGTTTGGGATTTACCCGACAGCGGATTAAAAGAAATGGATCCTCGCGAAATTGAAAAAGTTGTAGAAGAACATATTCACAAAATAAAACCGGATGTTGTTGCAACTTACGCAGTTCACGGAATAAGCGGATTTCATGATCACTTAGTTTCGCATGCGGTTGTAAAAAATGTTTTCTGCAGATTGAAAGAGACTGCCGGCTATCCTAAAAGATTTGCAATGGTAACGGTTGACGAACAAACTTCAAAAGAAAGTCCGCATTTTAAACTCAACTTCTCAAAAGAAGAAGAGATTGACTGCATTGTTACCGCTGATGATGAAGACATGAAAGCTTTACACGATGCACTCGATTGTTATGAATCTTATAAATCTGTTATTGAAGAAACGAATATAAAAGGATTGCTTAAAAGAGAATCTACGTTCGAATTATTTCAAGAAAATTATGATCCGCCGATTACGGATTTGTTTGATAAACTTCCGGGTTAATTTATGCTTCCTACGTATTTAGAAACATTAACACCTATTGAACTAAAAGAGCGGTCGGATAAGTTAAATGAAATGTTAAAGGAATGCCGGCTCTGTCCCAACGAATGTTTAGCAGATAGAGTTAACGGTGAAACCGGCGATTGTCATTCAATAGACGAAGTAATGATTTCAAGCTACGGTCCGCATTACGGTGAAGAGCCTCCTTTAACCGGTACTCTTGGTTCGGGCACAATCTTCTTCACAAATTGTAATTTGTCGTGTCAGTTCTGTCAAAATTATGATATAAGTCAACTAGGAAGAGGAACATCTGTTTCGATTGATGAGTTAGCTCGGATAATGATCGGACTTCAAAATAGCGGCTGTCATAATATCAACTTTGTAACACCCACTCATTTTACTCCTCAGATTGTAGATGCATTAATTGTTGCCATAAATAAAGGTTTGCAAATACCTCTTGTTTACAATTGCGGCGGATACGAATCTGTTGAAACACTTAAGCTTCTTGAAGGAATAATTGATATTTACATGCCCGATATTAAATACTCGAAAAACGAAACGGCGGAAAAATACTCGCACATAAAAAATTATTGGGATGTTGTTCGCAGAGCCGTTAAAGAAATGCATAGACAAGTCGGTAACTTAAAAATAAGTAAACGAGGAATTGCTCAAAGTGGATTATTGATTCGTCATTTAATTTTACCGAACAATATTTCCGGATCAAAAGAAGTTATTGATTTTATTGCCGGGGAGATTTCTAATGATACTTATCTTAATTTGATGGATCAGTATTATCCTTCTTACAAAGCTGATAATTACAAAGAGTTGAATAGAAGAATCAGTAAGGAAGATTATTACGAAATAATTGATTACGCTAAAAAATATGAGATGCGGCTGGCTGAATAAATCCTAATATTGAAATCCTAATCCGTTGGCTAGCGGATGGAATCTCTGACTTAAAAACTATAATCTATTTTAGTAGTAAAAGCTTTTTTGACTCCGTAAAATCACCAGCAGTAATTCTGTAAATGTAAGTTCCGCTTGATAGACCGCTTCCGTCAAAAGTTAACTCATAATTACCTGGTTGATGTTGGTTTTGAGTAAGCACTTTAATCTCTCTTCCGAGCAGATCATATAATTTAATTGTTACATAACTTGCTTGTGGAAGCAGGTATTCTATTTTTGTTGTTGGATTGAATGGATTAGGATAGTTTTGGGAAAGTGTAGTGTTTAAAGGAATATTTTCTTCGCTTTTCACTGAAACTAATGCCCCATATCTTTTCCCGTCGATAATACAACCGTACAGCGATGTTGGTTGATTTGCACCAGCAACATACCAAACTAAACCAAATCCCGATGCTAATACTTCTGTCTTAAATTGCCATGAGGATTCAGTAATTGTTGTGTCACCATTATATAACTCATAGTACTCAATCCGTTTTGCAAGGGTTACAGTATCAAAGATCAAGATGTAGTATGTATCTTCAACAAGAGCTTGTATTCTATTCCCACCACCTGCTAAATTATAATCTTTTACCATCCAGGTATCACCACTATCCGCGGTGAGTTTATACTCTAACCAAAACTCATTCCATTGAGGCAAAAAAAAGACATTTCCGGAAGTATCTATTTTAAAATCCGCTCCAAAACGACTAGGTGGATCCTGGTAGAAGATAAATCTACTGCCGTCTTCACCAAGCGAGTCTTTTACGATATGTATATTATCATTTGAATATTCCCAGTAATTACCAACTGCGGAAGGGAAGAAGCTAAACGGATCTGGTTCAGTTTGCGCAAAAGATAATGATACAAGAAAGAGTAGAGTGGTTGTTAAAAATTTCATTGTAAACCTATTATTTATAAAATCTGCTGAGTAGCAATTGTCTCCTAAACAAACCCACTTGTATAAAAATAATAATAAAACATCACACTTAACGCAAGAAGAATATTGTTTTTGTAATTAGGTTTTTGAGTTCTGGATTTGTTTCGGATTTAGTCCATGAGCTAACAGATTAGAATTTAGTATTTCCCAAAAGTCCGTTTAATAATTTACTTCACAAAACAACTTTTTCATCTCAATTTCGTCTAAAATGGCACTGTGATCTTATAAGATTTATTATCTTTCAAGATTCAAAATCTCACATAAATAAAACCATTCAAACAAAATGGGGAAATCATGCAGAAGCTTAAATTTATCTTTTCATTTTTACTTTTAACATCATTTGTATTTGCTCAGGGGTCACCTTTCGTTTTTAATCCTTCATTAAACTCAGATGGAACGAAAATTGCTTTTTCTTATCAAGGCGATATTTGGGTATCGGATGTAGATGGAAATAATGCAGTAAGATTAACTATTCATGAAGCATACGAAGGGAATCCGAAATGGAGTCCCGATAATTCTATGATCGCTTTTTCAAGTGATCGTTACGGCAACGCGGATATTTTTGTAATTCCTTCAACCGGCGGAATATCAAAACGACTCACTTATCATTCTACAAACGATGCTTTGTCTGATTGGACTGCATCAAACGATTTGGTTTTTACAACAAACAGAGAATTCAGACAAATTGAATGGAATAGTGAAATCCAGGCAATCTCTGCAAACGGTGGAACGGAAAAAAGAATTCTAAACGCAGTCGGTGATATGGCTGTTATGAGTCCCGATTCAAGATTCATCGCTTATGTAAGAGGATACAGACCGACGCGCGAAGCATACACAGGCTCGGCAAATTATAATGTTTGGGTTTACGATACTAAGAATAAAACACACAACAAAGTAACCGATTTTGAAGGTCATGATTGGATGCCGCAATGGGGTGATGCAAGAACAATTTATTACATCAGTGCAGAAAGCGGAATTTACAATGTACACAGATTAAAAATCGACGATAACGGAAAAGCAGTTGGAAGCAATGAACAGCTAACCAATTTTAAAGAAGACGGTTTGAGATATTTATCCGTAAGTAGAGACGGATCAACCGCAACATTCTCCCGTCAAACCGATATTTATGTAATAAAAACAAACAGCGGCGCACCTCAAAAAGTTAATGTAAACGTTTCTTCAGATTACAGATTTGATCCGGTTGAATATAAATCGGAAACTTCAGGCGCGAGTGAATATGCAGTTTCACCCAACGGAAAATTAATGGCATTTGTTGTTCGCAGTGAAATATTTGTTAAAGAAGTTAATAAAGATGAAAGCAGAAGTAAGAACATAACTAACGATCCTGCTTCAAGAGATCAAATGGTTACTTTCTTGAATGATTCTACTTTGATTTTTGTTTCAGATAAATACGGTCAAAACGATTTATTCTTAATTCGGTCATCGGATAAAAATCAAACCGATCTTTTCAAATCATTGAAGCATGAAATCATTAGAATTACCGAAACAAAAGGTGAAGAAAGAAATCCGGTTATTTCCCCTGATATGAAAAGGATTGCTTATGTAGTTGATAGGGGAACATTAATAGTTGCCGATATTTCGGCTGACGGAAAATTAAGTAATTCAAAAACATTGTTAGACGGTTGGGATACACCGGGAAGTGTTGCCTGGAGTCCCGATAGTAAATGGCTGGCTTATCAACTTTCCGATCTCTATTTCAATTCCGAAATTTATATCCATGCGGCAGACGGCAGCAAAGATCCGGTTAACGTAAGTATGCATCCGCGGGGTGATTATAATCCTTTCTGGAGTAAAGACGGTTCCAAACTTGGCTTCACTTCACAACGAAACAACAGTAATTACGATGTCTGGTTTGCTTGGCTGAAAAAATCAGATTGGGAAAAAACAAAGGATGATTGGAAAGAAAAGGATGACAACGGTGATAAGAAAAAAGATAAAAAGAAAGACGATGATAAGGATGCCAAGAAAGATGAGGTTGAACCAATCGTAATCGATTTTGAAAACATTCACAGAAGACTTACTCAAGTTACTTCTATGACGGGAGATGAACAGAGTTTTGTTATTACTAATGACGGCGAAACTTTTCTTTTTACCGGCGACAGCAAAACCGATAACGGGACTGATCTTTACAGTGTTAAATGGGACGGCAAAGAATTGAAAGTTGTAATGGGCGGAGGAAGAAGTCCTTATAATCTTTCACTTGACCCCGACGGCAAAAATATTTATTTCATGAGAAGAGGCGGCTCGATCGGCAAATTTGATATCGGCTCATCGAAAGACGAATCACTGCCGTACAAAGCAGATTTTGTTGTTGAATACTACAAAGAACAAAATCAAGTATTTGAAGAAGCATGGCGCGCTTTGAATGTTAATTTTTATGATCCCGATTTTCATGGCAGAGATTTCGAAGCTCTTAAAAAGAAATACAAACCATGGGCAATGCAAACTTCCACCAAGCAGGATTTCCAAACAGTTTATAATGAAATGCTCGGACAAATAAACGCAAGCCATATGGGATTATACGGTGTTCCGGATAGAGCAGAAACACAAAAAGATAAAACAGGTTTGCTCGGAATTGATATTGAACCGGTCAATAACGGGGTTAAAGTTCTTCGTGTTGTTCCGAATACTCCGGCTGATAAAGAAATGAGCAAACTATTTACCGGTGATATTATTACTTCCGTTGATGGAAAAAAAATCGATAACAAAGTTAATTTCTTCAGCTACTTTAATAACAAAGCCGATGAAAAAGTTCTTCTTACAGTTAAAGGAAAAGATGGTAATGAAAGGGAAGTGGTTATCCGACCGACTTCATCCGTTAACAATGATCTTTATGAAGAGTGGGTTGATGAAAGAAGAAAATTAACGGAAGAATATTCGAACGGAAAATTAGGTTATTTACATATACGCGGAATGAGCATGCCGAGTTTTGAAGAGTTTGAACGTGAACTTACCGCGAGCGGTCTCGGTAAAGATGGTATTGTTATTGACGTCCGTTTTAACGGCGGAGGCTGGACTACGGATTACTTAATGACAATCCTAAATTATAAACAACATGCTTATACAATACCGCGCGGTGCGGCAAGTAATTTGGAAAAAGAAAAAACCAAATTCCGTGAATATTATCCTCTTGGTGAAAGATTACCTTTCGCCGCATGGACAAAGCCGTCTATTGCTCTCTGCAATCAAAACAGTTATTCGAATGCCGAGATATTTTCACATGCCTACAAAAATTTAGGCATCGGAACATTAGTCGGTATACCGACCTTCGGTGCAGTTATTTCAACCGGCGGACAGGGTTTAGTTGACGGTTCTTTTGTAAGACTGCCCGGACGCGGTTGGTATGTTAAAGCCGATGATAAAAATATGGACTTCCACGGAGCAATACCGGATATAATAATCGATAACGCCCCCGACTCCAAATCAAAAGGCGAAGACCCGCAGCTTAGAGCTGCAGTTAATGAATTGTTGAAACAGATTGATAGTAAATAATTAATTTCATTAAAGGGAAGGTGATTATCGCCTTCCCTTTTTTATTTACAACGAATTAGTTTAATCCAACGGTATTCTTTCTTTATATTTTGCTAGCCAGGCATCAAATGTGAGAAGTTCGGGGTTTAGTGCGCGAGATTCATCCAGATTTCTTGCGGCACAAAAATCCGTTTCAAAATCTCTCTTAAATTGGAACATGTTTCCTAAGTCATCGGCACCGGGAAATCCGAAACCGCGGTAAACCTCAGGAGAAACGGGATTATACTTTACAGGTTTATCAAGTGCTTTACTCATAGCATCTGCCATTTGATAGCCCGTTAAATGCTCGCCAGCGATACCAACCGACTTGTTTATGTACTTATCATAATTCTTAAAAATTCCGTATGCACATTTACCGATATCTTCTGCTGCCATTCCCGGTAATTTTTTATCATCCATAGGGAATGCAAAATAATAATTACCATCTTCACCCTTTTTTGGACCCATACCAAAGTAAATCAGATTATCCCAGTAAAAAGATGTATTCAAATAAGTAGTTGGAACATTAGATTCTTCAAAAAATTTATTTGATTCTCCTTTAGCATCAAAGTGCGGGACTTTATATTTTCCGCCAAGTGTCGGCATTCTGTCATCTTCGAGCGGAATCCATTTTCTTGTATCTTCCAGAGTAGACCAAACCAAGTGTTTAACTCCTGTTTCTTTTGCCGCTTGGGCAAATATCTTAGCCTGATTTAATTCCTTTTCTGGGGAAAAATGTTCCCAAAAGAAAGTAACTGCAAACACTCCGTATGCACCGCTGAATGCATTAGATATACTTGCTGCATCATCGACATCAGCTTTTATAACTTCAGCGCCTTTATCGGCAAGAGCTTTCGCCTTATCGGAAGTTACATCTCTTGTAACTGCTCTTAAGGCAAACTCGCTATTGGAATCGGACAATATAGCATTTGCCAGACCGCCGCCTTGAGCGCCGGTGGCGCCAAGTATTGTGATTATTTTTTTCATTTTAAATCTCCTTTCAAAAAATTTATATAAGATGCTGTATTCGGTTTCAGAACAATTGAATATAATACATTTTGTCCTAATTAACCCGCTTGGTAATTATGACAAATTGTGTGAATAAGTATTCATCAAGTTTAATAGACGAATTTAATGAGAATTAATAAAAATCCATTGCCGAAAAAATTTTTATACCCTATATTTTTATTCAATTTATTTGTCATTAAGAAAGAGGAAAATGATAACAAAAGAAGAAGTACTCTCCGCACAAAAAGAATGGGCTGATTGGATAATAAAAATCGGTACACTTAAGGAAAATCCTTCCGCATATATAAATGAAACAGAATCCTTTATTACAAAACTTTATAATTATGATAACGGCAAAGTATTATTTAAACCGACGCGTGCTTCTGAGAAACAGTTTAGATTAACTAAGGAAGGAGCCTTATCATACTTTGTCGGCGGCAATCCGAAATTTCCCGAAGATACCGGGTTTGCGTTACAACCCTGGACAAAAATTAAATTCGATAATGCCGACATAATTATTGAAGAAAATATAGCATTTGCCATGGGAAATTACTTCTTGACGGATTCAACCGGGAATGAAATAAAAGTAGAATTTGTTCTCGGTTTTCTAAAAGACTCGTCCGGAAGTTTGAAAATCTGTATTCATCATTCATCTTTCCCTTATAGACCGGAAAAGTAAAATACGCTTTATAGACAAAATAATTCCTTGAAGTTAACCCCTGTATTTTGTAAATAGGAGTCGGTGTCCAATAATTGTTGTGTTCGTATATTTTCACAACTTTATAAGAATAGGGGTTAATATGATCTCCGATCAAGAATTAAAAAATCTAACATGTAATGTCAGCAGACGAGATTTCATAAATAAATCGGCTAAAACAATCGGCGGAATTGCGGTCGGTTCATTTGTGGTATCATTTATTAATGCATGTTCAAGTGATGATTCTTCGCCAACTTCGCCTACTAACGGTGGAGGAAACGGTAATGATCCCGTTGAGTTGAAAGTAGATATTAATCTACCTGAAAATTCTTCATTGCAGACAATCGGCGGACTTTTAACTCTTGGGTCAAATGATATTGATCCGCAGGGAATTTTTCTTTACCGTCAAAGTGAAACAAACGTAATTGCATTCAGCAGAGAATGTACACATGAACGATGTCAAGTTGGAGCATTCGGCTCAAATAATATTGCGACGTGCCCTTGTCATGGAAGTAGGTACAATCAACTCGGCAATGTAGTAACCGGACCGGCGGCTTCATCTTTAAGGAGATACTCTGCCGTGCTCGAAGGAAATATAATTACAATTACCAGGTAATATTTTATGAGTAGTGAAATAGACGATTTGATAAATAAAATAGGCAGACTACAAGAAAACACAATTCCTGTTTGGGGAACAATGACTTCACAGAAAATGGTTGAGCATTTGGTAAATACATTCCGGGTTTCATCCGCTAAATTAGTAGTTCCATGTTATACCGAAGAAAGAAAGCTTCCGGTTTTAAAACGGTTTTTGATCAGCGATAGACCGTTACCGCGTGAGTTTAAAAGTCCGGCAAATGAATTAATACCGCAAGGTTATCAATTCCAAACTATAGATATTGCGAAGAGTAATTTGCTAAATGAAGTAGAAGACTATTATAAATACTTTGAACAGAACCCCGATTCAATAATTATGAACCCAACATTCGGAGAACTAAATAAGGAAGAATGGAAGCAGTTTCATATAAAACATCTTACCCATCACTTAACTCAATTCGGTTTACTTCCGTAGAGGGTGACTAAAAAGTAATTATTCTCGAATGAGTCCTTTGGACAATTAAATAATCTGTGAAAATTCGTGAAATTCGTGTCTGCTATAATAAAAAACATTACTTTTTAGTCGCCCTCTCACCCGCTTTCGATTAACACTTTTTGCATATTTTTGTAAATTTGAAGAGAGTAACCGCAAGCGGAGGAATTTATGCCTAATCTTAAAGATTTTGTTTATTCCGATCAACCCGAACCACACAAGCAGCGAACAAGAGATATTCTAAAAGCTCACCCTGAAGTACGAGAATTAATTTCACGTACGCCTGTAAGTGGATTAATAATTATCGGAGTTGTTGCTTTGCAAATTGCAATTGCAATTTTGCTTTCAAACACAGCATGGTGGCTTGCTTTAATAGCTGCGTTTCTTGTCGGTGCTTTCGCTAATCATTCACTATTTGTTTTAATTCATGAAGCAACTCATAACTTGATTTTTAAGAGCAGATCTTTAAACAAGATATTCGGAATTATAGCCGATTTACCCAATGTAGTGCCAAGCAGCATTTCGTTTAGAACATATCATCTCCAGCATCATTCCCATCAAGGGGATTATAAGCTTGATGCTGATCTCGCGAGTAGATGGGAAGCAAAATTAATCGGCAGCAATTTTGTCGGAAAAAGTTTGTGGCTTCTTTTCTTCCCGGTTTTTCAGGCATTGCGTCCGCCAAGATTAAATATAAAATTTGCAGATGCATGGACTTTTGTAAATTGGTTTTTTGTTTTCACTTTTGATTTCATAATAATCTACTTCTTCGGTTGGATTTCATTTTTGTATTTGGTGTTTTCATTTTTCTTTTCAATTGGTTTTCATCCGCTTGGCGCGAGATGGATACAAGAACATTTTTTAACTTATCCGCCTCAGGAAACTTATAGTTATTATGGACCTTTGAATATCGTTGCACTTAATGTCGGTTATCATAACGAGCATCATGATTTTCCTTCTATACCATGGAACAATCTTCCGAAGTTAAAAAAAATGGCACCCGAGTTTTACGATAACCTTCATTATCATAAATCATGGTTTAAGCTGTGGTTGAGATGGTTGTTTGATTCGGAATTATCTCTTTATTCAAGAATGGTGAGAAAAGAAAGTTTATAAAAAATCCCCGGGATTTTTCCAGTATAAACTGTTTATCGGAAGTTATTGACCACCATTTCTTTTTGATAAATCCCGGGGATTTAGACTTACCTTTTCGAATGCTCTTCCAGCAATTCCTTTGCTCTTGGCTTATAAACCGTATGATAAAATAAGTCAAGATATGCTTCCATACCTTTGTTTTCCATATCTGTTGAGTATTTCCAGAAGCCGTAAATTTTGGATTGCGATAATAGTTTTTCTGTATATAAAGGCCAGTTATATTTTTCTTCTACTCTTTTAATAGCGTTTCGAGAAATCTTATCGTAATAATCTGGATCATCCATCAATTTTTTAATGAACTCTTCCAGCACATCAATTGTATTATTATCATTAGCCGGATCGATATGAAAACCGTGAACTTTATGTTCGATAATTTCCAAAGGACCGCCGTATTTAGTTGCGAATACCGGCACACCGGTTGTCATTGCTTCAATTACAGTTAATCCAAATCCTTCAAACAATGCAGGCTGAACAAACACTCCGCGCTTTTCGGCAATTCTTCTATAAGCTTCACCGGACTCATCCTTGCGCAACGGTCTTCCTATCCATCTCACTTTATCGTGGAGATTATACTTTTGCAGCAGTTCATGTGTTAGAACAATTTGTTCTTTCTCTTCGGCATCTGAAGACTCATCCTGATTTATTCTTCCGGCTGCTATTATCAAATTTGATTTTTCCTGTAATAGTTCCGATTCGCCGAACCAACGAATTAATCCAGTTACGTTTTTAATTTTATCGAGTCTTGACATGACAAATATCGGTGGTTTATCAGGGTCAGATAGTTTTCCCCATAGATACGGTTTCTCCGAGTTTTCGAAAAACATTTCATTTATACTGGAAGTTACTTCTTCTATTCGTTCTTCGGTTTTTGAAGGGGGAAAGAATACTTTTTGATTTACACCAGGTGAAACAATATTAAATTTAGTGTGTTTCGGATTTACTCCATTTTCAACGCGATATAAACCGGGCATTGTAAAATGTTTGTAAGATTCGTACTGCCCGATTGATTTATCCGTACCTGCAATTTCCTGATAAGATGAAGTTATTAAAAAGTTTGCCGAATTAATTGCAATCAAGTCTGCAGTAAACTGAAGAGAGAAATGATAAAACCTTTCAAGGTCTTTCCAATATAATGCACTAAAGAGATATTTACTTTTTTCAAGTGCGTGTGCAATACAGCATTGCGTTACCTTGAATCTTTTTGCAAGCAGATAAGAAACAAGATTACCATCTGAATAATTACCGATTATTAAATCAGGTCTTCTTCCGAATTCGGCTAATAATTCTATATAAGAATCTTCGGTAAACTCCTCTAAGTAAGGATAAATTTCAAAACGTGAAATCCACTTATACGTAACTTTTTTATTGTGTTCACGAAATGGTACTCTTAATATCCATGAGTTTTTTGTGTTGTAAATTTTCTCTAATCTTTTATTGCAATCTGTTCCCATAGGTTCGGGTATTAATCTGGTTAAAACAATAATTTTGGGAAGCACATTCAATCCGGCTCTTTCCAACGATTCAATTAAAGCTTGTTCAAGTGCCTTTACTTGATCGAGAATATAAACAACCTGACCGCCTGTATCGGGCAGCCCCATTGCGCTTGTTTGCGAGAAAAAACCATGCGGAGAGATAATCACAATTTTAAAGATCATCGGTATTCTTGAAATAAATTCGGCTAATGATTGATGATCCGGTGAATTAAGAATATTATTTAGCAGATTAAAACTAATCTTCAACTCCTTAATATTCTTGCCAAGCCCGGGTTCAAACCCGATATCTTGAAGGTCATATTTAACTTCATCATACGAATCTTCGTCTTCATATTCTTTAATAAATTTAATTGCAGCATCAAGCTGATCGTGGAGATGTTCCGCATCTCTTATTCTATCATTTAGTATCAGTTGTTGACCGTTATGTTTATGAAGATGAAGAAAATTGAAAAAGATATCTTTCCATTTTTCCGTATCTGTAAACATCTTGCTTGACAAGTAACGGTTGAGATATTCAACTCCTTGACCTATATTTTTTGTATCGCGGACAAAAGGACTGTTGCCGTAAAAAGGAGAGAAATCAAGATTTAGCATGTTGTTGCCGGTGTTCGGATCAACAAAAGTCTCTTTTACCATTAAGTAATCTTTAACTGAAATTTCTTCCGTAAAAGATTCGGATATATTCACCTGGTAAAACTGCATATTACTGATTTTTTCTCGAACACCAATATAAACGGAATCGGATATGGCAAGTGACTCCTGGCAGCTATAAAGAATACTTTCGATTTTTTGGCTTGAGTCTCCATGTTTTTCTGCAAATTCGTTCAAGTACTCTATTATATTTCCTGTTACACAAAGCTTTTTATCTCTTTGTGATAGAAAATTCATAAAACTATAAAATACACTCGAGTTCTCTTCTATTGATTTCAGAAATTTTGTCGTCATTTATTTTTATTCCTTTCCGAAAAAATTATAGTATTCAATACCTTCAATTATACCGTCTGATCTATCTGCGTTTGCAAAATAAATTCTTCTTCTTCCTTTAAGTATATTAAGTTCATCACCGTGATTACCAACTATTATACCCAATAGTTCGCCTGTTAACATATCTTCATCGTTACCCGAATCACCGGCAACAAGGATATTATTATGAAGCAGATTCCATCTATAAGCAATATACCGAACAGCTCTTCCCTTACTTGCTCTTGCAGGAAGAATATCTAAATAATTTTTATGACTAATTATGCAGTTAGCTTTTATTTTATTTTGTATTAGTTCGTCAATAACTTTTTGATAGTTTGTTCCGGCATTTTCAATATAATAGCTCACCTTAAAATCACGCTGAGTATCTTCTTCTTGATATTCAAGAAATTCAAAATCGGAGAGTGCGTTAACAATTTGTTCTCGTTTCCATCCTTGTGAAATATGCGCCGCCCAACCGGTTGAAAATACGTAATCCTCTTTATTTCGATAGTAAATTTCAGAACCAACCGAGGAGATTATTAAATCGGGAAGTATAAAATCATTTTCCATTAATACTTTTCTTGCAGAGTCAATAGTTCGCCCCGTTGCAACACCAAAGCCGACTTGATGCGAATTATCTTCAATCATTTTTTTCAATCGCTCTGCTGCATCACCGTTCCCGAGTAATGTATCATCAATATCGAATATCATAAACTTATCATAGTTCAATAGTTTTTTGCCTGTTGATATAAACGTTTTCGGCTCTTCTTTATTTTCTTCGAGAACTTCTTTTAGTACTTCAACATATCTATCTGCATGAGCTTTCCACGAATAAAATTTTTCAACTCGCTCGATTCCGTTTCTTGAATATTTCTCCCATTTATTTTCGTCGTCCAAAATTTTGTGAATTCCTTCGGCAATGTTTTTCGATTCAGAAACGTCAACAAGCACTCCATTATCCAAGTTTGAAAGAATATCTCTCGGACCTCCGTCATCTGTAGCAACTACAGGAAGTCCGCTTGCTGCTGCTTCAATTAATGTTAATCCGAACGGTTCATTGAATGCAGAGTTTACAAAGACTCCTCGTGTTTCGGCCGCAACTCTGTAAAGCTCCGGAACTTCGTCTTCAACATCATGGCGTTTAGGAATTGCCATTTTACCGTAAAGATTATATTTATCCAGCATCAACAGCATTTCTGTTAACACTTCTCTTTCAATATCCGGCATTTGAGTTATATCTTTTCGAATACCGGCGAAGATTGCAAGATTAGCTTTCTTTTGTAATTCTTTATCTTCTCCGTATGCTTCAATCAAACCGGAAATATTTTTTCTTTTTTCCGGTCGGCATAATGACAGGATTAACGGTTTATTAAGATTTGTGAAGAAACGCCAAAGCTCATCGCGAATATGATCTCTGATTTTACGTTCTTCATCATCCCACTCTCGTTTTTCATTATATGGATAGAAACGATCTAAACCAACACTTGGGGGAATAACAACGAATTTTTCTTCGTTTGTATTTTCATATAACCCGTATTGTTCTTTTATTTCTTGGTTTGTACTGGTGATAACTCTATCGGCAAAAAAAATAACACCTTCTTCGGCGCTGATTCTCTTTTTCATTTTGTAACGTTTGTTTATTTCCTCTTCGTTCAAACCGTTTTTAAGAAGATTATTAAACTTGTTTCTTCCCAGTGAATGACCTGTATGAATCAACGGAATTCCGAAAAATTTTGTTAACTCTGTACAAACATACCCGGCATCCGCATAATGGCTGTGAATAATATCCGGCAGTTCTTCTTTACTCTTAATATACTTAATTGATTTGTCGACAAATTCTTCAAGATGATTCCATAATAATTCTTTGCGAATGTATTTTAAACCTCCGCATCTAATACGAACAATTGACAGCTTGTCGTTTACTTTTTCTTCACGTTGTGAGTAATCTTCCGAAACATCTTTATCCTCAATTCTTCTTGTAACAATCTCAACTTTTCTAACATCATCTCTTTCGCATAATGCTTTGGCAAGTTCAAGAACATATTTAGTTTGACCGCCAGTATCTGCGTCTCTTCCAAGCTCTAAATTTTTTCCACGAATTAGTCCGTGAATATTATATAGCTGAATGTACAATCCTTTTTCAGTCATTTTTTATTTTCTCTATGAAGTTATTATAAATACTATCATCTGCTGGAACAGCTCCCTTTATTGTACAAATTTCTGCAGCGAATTCGGATGCAAGTTTATTAGTTTTTTCGATTTCCCAATTCATTAAATAACCAAGACTCATCATCGCGGCATACGCATCTCCGGCGCCGACTGTATCAACAATATTGTTTACTTCCGTTTTGTGAAAAGATTCTTCATTACCTTTGAATAAATATGAACCTTCACTTCCGAGTGTTACACAAAACAATTCAAGATTATACTTCTCGATTATTTCATAAGCGGTTTTTTTAAGTTCATAATCATTGCCTATCAACAAATCATTAATTAATGCCAACTCATCAGCATTGAGCTTGACTGCGCTGCTTGTATCAAGTGATTTATGAATTATTTCCTTTGTATAAAAATTTTGTCGAATGTTGATGTCACAAAAAACTTTTTTAGCGTTTTGTGTTAACGTGCTAATTGTGTTTCGTGAAGTTTCGTTTCTTTGTGCCAATGTTCCAAAATATAGTAAGTCGGATTTTTTTATTAATTCATCCAGTTCCGGTCGATGCTCTATGAAATCATAAGCCCGGTTTTCAATTATTTCAAAAGTCGGGATTTTATTCTCATCAAGCTGCACATTTACTTCACCGGTATTCACCGAATCATCAATTTGTATAAAATTTGTATCGAATTGCTGCTTTTCTAAAAACTCGATTATTTCTTTTCCCTCATTATCATTTCCAATGCGTGAAATAAATTTCCCGTCATGTGTTAATTTCCATACATGGTAGATAAAATTAAACGGAGCACCGCCTAACTTTTTTTTCGTTGTATACACATCAAAAAGTATTTCTCCTATTGCAGTTATTTTAAGCTTCATATTTTTTATACTCGGTAATTTTATTCATTATACAAAAAAAACACCAATTCATCAAAAAAAGTAAGAATAAGAATGTTATTAGTTATATTTCAGCTTAATAAAATCAATTTCCGATGAAGTTTAGAACCAAAATAGAGATAGAGCCCTTTCCGATAAAGATTGAGCATAATGAAACGATTTTTACAATAGGGTCTTGTTTTGCGGAAAATGTAGGTAATTATTTTTTAAAGTATAAGTTCAATTCACTCATAAATCCTTTTGGAGTTCTTTACAACACCGCTTCAATAAAAAACTCTTTCGAATTAATCACATTGAAAAAAGTGTTCACTAAAGATGATCTTATATTTGACCAAGGCGAGTGGCACAGCTTTTTTCATCATAGTGATTTTTCAAATCATTCCGCAGCAACTGTCTTAGAAAATATTAATCACAATTCAAAATTAGTTTCTGATTTTATTAAAAAGGTTGACTGGGTAATTATTTCACTTGGTACATCTTTCGTTTACCGGCATATAGAAAAAAATATTATAGTTTCTAATTGTCATAAAATTCCCTCAAAAGAATTTAGCAAAGAATTTTTGACGGTTGAAGAAAACACAAATAATATTAACGTGTTGATTAATCTTATCCGGAATGAAAGCCCAAAAGCCAAAATAATACTAACTGTTTCACCGATTAGACATTGGAAAGACGGGGCTCATCAAAATCAATTGAGCAAATCAAGTTTACACCTTGCTTGTAATAATATAATTAACTCTTTCGAGAATGTATTTTACTTCCCTTCATACGAGATTGTAATCGACGAATTAAGAGATTACCGGTTTTATAATATTGATATGCTGCATCCAAACGATCAGGCTATTGAATATATCTGGGAGAAATTCAGTCAAACTGTCTTTAGTGATAAATGCCAATTATTGATAACGGAGATAAAGAGAATAATTGATGCTTCTGAACATAAGATAAGGAACCTCCTCTCTGTTAAAACAAAAGAGTTTGCTTCGTCTCAAATAAATAAAATTAAATCATTGGTTAAAATTCATCCGCATCTTAATTTTGATGATGAGTTGAAAAAATATTTCCTTTACTTAAATGAAAATAACTTACGAGAAACAAAATGACAAAAACTGAATTAGGAAAAGAGATTTATAATATCTCTCATATTACCGGTGAGTTTTTACTTCGCTCCGGACAAATATCAAATGAATATTTTGATAAGTATAAATTTGAATCCGTACCCAACTTGTTAATTCCTATAGCTCGCGAGATGAAACAACTAATTCCGCAGGGAACCGAAGTTTTGGGCGGTTTAGAGATGGGCGGAATTCCATTATCAACAGCTCTTTCAATTGAAACAAATATTCCATCGGTATTTGTTAGAAAGCAAGCTAAAGAATACGGTACAAGAAAATTAGCAGAGGGTGTTGATTTCAATAATAAAAACATGTGCGTAATTGAAGACGTTGTCACAACCGGCGGACAAATTATTTCGAGCGTGAACCAATTAAGAGAGCTGGGGGCTAAAATTAAAACTGTGTTATGTGTAATAGTAAGAGATCCGAAATCATATGATAATCTTGCGAAAGCTGATTTAGAATTAATACCATTGTTTACAATGGAAGAATTAAAAGTGCTTAGTAAGAGTTAATTCTCGGTTTTAAAACTTCTTTAAAATAAAAAAGGCGACATTTTCAGTCGCCTTTTTATTAAAACAACTTTTTATTATAAAGCAAATGCTAAACCTGCAAGAACTGTTAAATAAGAAGTTGAACTACCTTCTGTGAATATAATACTATATTCAGCACTTACATCAAAATTCATTGTTTTACCTAATGGCATCATGAAACCACCACCAAGAGCAACACCAAAATCTGAACCGCTATCATCAATTGTTTGTTTTCCACCGAAGAAGCCTAAATCAACTTCGACTTCAAATGAGGAGAAATACATACCAAGTTGACCGGAAACGTAAGGCTTGAAATCTCCTTTACCGAGTACATATCTAATACCACCCATTACAGGAATTGTATTAAATGTTGCATCCCAATCACCTTTACCTTTCCATGTAAAATATCCCGCTGTACCTGTAATAGCCATATTGGGGTTAAGATAGTACATGAATAAACCTCTACCGCCGAAGCCCATATCATAACCATCACCGAAATCACCGGTTGGAAGGGCAATACCACCTTGCACGGAAACACCCATACTACCTTTATTTTGTGCCTGGGTTAACGACACTACCATCAATAAAACTAGAACTGTAAAAAGTACTTTCTTCATGAAATCCTCCTGTTGTGAGATTAATTTGTTATTTGGAAAAAATTCTTTCGGTTAGCCCTCCGAAAATGTTTTGTAAGTATAAGAAGAATGTTCTAAACTATCAACAATTCCAGAACAAAATTGTGTGAATATTGACGAATTTCACAATTTTGAAAAAATCATCCCGTAGCTACTTTTGGAACAAGTTTTTCGACTTCAACACGAATAACTCCTTTTTCAATCATGCCAAGAGCTATTGCCGCACCTTTGGATAGATCAATATCTCGTCCATCAATATATGGACCCCTGTCATTAATTCTTACAATAACTTGTTTGCCGTTACGTGGATTAGTAACTCGAAGCATCGTGCCAAAAGGGAGAGATTTATGTGCTGCCGTAAATGCTAATTGATTATAAATTTCTGTGTTTGCTGTCTGCTTTCCGTGGAAATCAGGACCATACCATGATGCCACCATTGTACCACTGGGAATGGCGTCTATTTCTAATAATGTGTTTATTTCTTTATCGGTTTCAAAATACTCATATTCAGAATTTAGATTCTCATCAGCAGTTGAAACTTGTACTCCGAAAAATATAGCTGATATTGAAAATAGCGAAAGCAACATAATTTTTAATACTGTATTCAAAGATTTACCTTTTGTTTGTTCATAAATAAAAGCCGGATAATTTTAGAAGAATTGAAAAAACTAAATTTGCAACTCAAGTTTGATTCTACCCCCAAAAAGAATTTGGGAGATATCAATTGTTGTGCCCGTATAAAGCACTTGGGCGAAATTATTGAAATGATATTTGTGATTAGATTGACTTGTTGATTCTACGCTGATACCATTGACACTGAAAACTGAAAAGCTACTATATGTTCTGCCTTGTGTAACTGTGATAATAGAACACTCATTGTGTATTTCATACATATTTGATAGAGGTAGCTCACCATTTAATATGACAGCCGTGAAGAAAATCAACAGACAATATTTTAGTGGTTTTTTGATCATTAAAATTTTTATATCAGAAAAAGTATTTGTGAAACAGAACCTTTTTTGCAAATCCTTTAAAAAATATGATGCTAAGATGGTTTCAAAGTTTCTACTAATTTGTGATATATATCACAACACTTTAATATTATTATATTAAGGGCTGTTTTCGCATTATTTATTTTATCATTAACTTAGATGTTTATATCGAAATAAGAAATTTTCCTCTACATAATGATTTCTTGTCCACAAGATTATTGAAATTTTGTATCAGTCAACTTTCCCCAATTTATAGTCTTCTTATTCTATAAATTTTTAATAAATTAGTTTATTATTGAAAAATAATTTGTGTCCATGCAAAAAGCAGATGTTTTGATATCATCAAACTCCCATTCAAAATCCATTGAGACTGTCAATTATTTATCGGTCCACAAACTAATCAATTCAATATATGTTTATGGCGATACAGTTCTTTCTAAAGAGAATAGCTTAAGTTCTTTAGAAATAAAAAACTTATTTAATACTCGTGATTTAAAGTTGGCTGCAGAGTATTCTCAATCTAAATATCTACTGCTTATTTTTTCCAATGAAAGAGTTGTTTTTTTTGATAATTCCATTGAACGATTAGTACAAGTAGCAGAAGATACCAATTCGGTGTTTGTTTATAGCGATTATGTTGAAATCAAAAATGGTGTTTCCATTGATCATCCTTTAATTGATTATCAAATGGGAAGCATACGAGATGATTTTGATTTCGGCAAAATAATTTTAATTCGTTCTGAGATATTAAAAGAAAGTATTTCTAAAAATAATTTTCTTAACGCAGCATTTTATGATGCGCGATTACGTATTTCCGAAAAACACGAGTTGTTGCACATCCCGGAATTTCTGTATAGTTATGAGGAAATAGATTTACGTAAATCAGGCGAGAAACAATTTGATTATGTAGATCCGAAAAACAGAGAAGTTCAAAAGGAAATGGAATCCGTTGCAACAGAGCATTTGAAAAGAATCAACGCATTTATTAGACCGGGCAAAGAAATAGAAGCATTCAATAAAAACAACTTCTCTTTTGCCGCTTCTGTAATAATACCGGTAAAGAATAGGGTCAAAACAATTTCCGATGCTATAGACTCAGCTATTATTCAAAAAACAAGGTATGATTTTAATATTATTATTGTAGATAACCATTCTACTGATGGAACTACTGAGCTCATTGAAGGATATTCCTCAAAGCATGATGGTATTATCCACCTCATTCCTAAATCAAAAACATTAAACATCGGCGGCTGTTGGAATTTAGCAATTCAAAATGAAAAATGCGGAATGTTTGCCATACAACTCGATAGTGATGACATTTATTATTCTGAAGATACTATTGAAAAAATTGTTGATAAATTTTTTTCCGAAAAATGTGCGATGGTTATAGGAAGTTATACAATGACAGATTTCAATCTTAACGAACTTCCCCCGGGGCTGATCGATCACAAAGAATGGACCGCTGAAAACGGAATGAATAATGCACTAAGAATCAACGGACTAGGGGCACCACGAGCGTTTTATACACCGGTTGTGAGGGAAATCGGATTTCCTAATACAAGTTACGGTGAAGATTATGCTGTCTCTTTAGCAATTTCGAGAAAATATAAAATCAGTAGAATTTATGAATCAATTTATTCTTGCAGAAGATGGGAAGGAAATACTGATTCCGATCTTTCCATCGATAAAATTAACAGAAACAATTACTATAAAGATAAAATAAGATCATTAGAAATTGCTGCACGTATAAAAATGAACAACAAATGAAGAACCAGTTATTAGCTGAAAAGGAAATAGAACAATTCCTAAAGGGAAATTCATTCTTAGATAGAGTTGATGCATTATATGAACATCAATTAAATAATTGGAAAGTTGCTGCCGATAATTATGCAAACTTATCTTATACGATTACAAAAGATATTATAATTGACGGAACTTCATGCAGGATTCAAGTTAACCCAAAGAGAATCATTTCTACTTCTGCCGATGTTAAAAAAAACATTTCCGAAACCGAATGCATTCTTTGTGAAACCAATCTTCCCGCTGAACAGCGCTACATTAAATATTACAAAGAATACAACTTTTTACTAAATCCTTATCCTATATTTAATGAGCATTTTACTATTGCCAAAAGCAAACACATTCCGCAGTCAATTTTATTTTACTTAAATGATTTACTTCTAATTTCACGTGATGTAAGTAAAAAGTATATTGTTTTTTATAACGGACCTGCTTGCGGGGCTTCCATCCCATATCATTTGCATTTTCAAATGGGTAATAAAGAATCATTCCCGATACTAGAACAAATTTCAACAAGGGTAATTAACAAAAGTAACCTATCAATCGACAGAAAAAGAATAAACATCAATTGTTTTGAACTAACCAATCGTAATATTTTAGTTATCGAATCGCATGAATCGATTGAGATACTGAATTGTTTTTCTATTATTAATAATGTTTTGAAATCCGTCAGTTCAAATACCGATGAACCTATGATGAATTTGCTTTGTCTGTACGAAAACAAAAAATGGAAATTGATCGTTTATTTCAGGAAGAAGCATAGACCACGCTTTTACTTTGAAGAAGGAATTAAAAAAATTATGGTTAGTCCAGCCGCCGTAGATATGAGCGGGCTTATAATTCTTCCAAGAGAAGAAGATTTGGATAAATTAGACGAAAAGAAAATTTTAGAAATGTACAGAGAGGTGACTGTTGCTAAAGAACATTTTGAATATCTTAAAACAAAACTAAAAGATTTTTATAACTAATTCGGAAGTCCCTTAATACATAGAAGACTAACATCATCTTCATATTTGCTTGAAGTAAATTCAGAAAATGCTTGTTTTATTTTATCAACAGAATTATCAGTAGGTTTAATTTTTCGAATAACCTCTATTAATCTATCTTTTCCGAATTGTTCACCAGTGCTTGGATTTCTCGATTCGAGAATACCGTCTGAGATCATATAAATAGATTCGTCTTGCTGCAATTCGATAGTTATATCTTGATAATCACCGACCTCATTAAATCCAAGCAGAAGTCCGTTTGATTTTATTACTTCAACTTCTTGATTCTTACAAACAAATATTGGAAGATCACCGGCACCGCTGTAATGTGCCGTCCTTTCTTTTTTGTTTAGAAGAATAATTGAAAGCGTAACAAATACATCGGAAAGTCTTTCATCTTTAAAAATAGATTTATTAACACTCTGAACAATTTCCCCTGCTTTAATAGCTCCTGTTGATTCAATAGCAAACCGGATTGCACTTCTAACATAGCCGGCATAGGCAACTGCAAAATACCATGCGCCCCACTTTTTACCCATTACATCGCCAAGAACAACAACAAGAAAATCATCATTCACATTTACATAATCAATAAAATCTCCTCCGGGAGTTTCTTCAAAAGGAACATGCCAGTGTTTGATATCATACCCTTCAAATTTGGGGAATTCGGAGGGCACAACTTTGGCTCCCATAGAACCGGCGGCTTTTTGTACTTCCTCAACTGCTTTGGCTCTTTCTTTCTTTTTACTTTGCAAAATAGCTCTTACTTTTGCAATTACAACTTGCGGCGTAGATGTTTTTATAATATAATCTTCTATCTCGAGTTCATATCCTTCAAGTATATCGTCATCTTCGCCTTTTGCAGTTAAAAACACAAAAGGAATTTTTCTTAATTCCTGATGATCCAAAAGTTTTCTTCGGAATTCAAATCCATTCATTACAGGCATCATAATATCACTGATAATTAAGTCCGGATCGCTATTAAGCGCTTTTTCGAATCCCTCTTCGCCATTGACTGCAATTTCACACTTGAAGCCGACTTTTTGAAGATTATAAGAGAATAATTTAGCAACGTTTGCTTCGTCTTCCACTAAAAGTATTTTATATTCTTCGGTCATTATAATTCTCTAATGAGTGTAACTTTTAACAGCTTCTTGTAAATTGCTGAAGGATTCAAAAACTCTAAAAAGACGGGTAAGTTCAAACATAGCTCTTACTGCCGGTCGAAAACCAACTAGTTTTAAATCTCCTTCCAACTTAACAACTTTTTTTAGTGAATTAACCAAAACTCCTAAAAAAGATGAGTCGACAAAATCACATTCGGATAAATCAATTATAATTTTTTTATAGCCGTCATCAATTGCATCAATCAACTTTGCTTTAAGTTCCTCGGCTTCTTTTACGGATGCCCGTTCAACATTAATAATTTCAACAATAACATCGCCAATTCGTTCTTCAATTATCATTTATATCACCGTTATTTTTATCTGTTTGTTTCGATACCGTATTTATCCATTAACCGGTATAGTGTTGCTCTCCCGATATTTAATTTTTTTGCGGCTTCAACAATATTGCCGTTTGTTACTTTGATTGCATGCTTAATTGCTTCTTCTTTTAATCTTTCAAAAGGTATCACCGCAGATTCTTCTCCAAAAAGTGGTCCGTTATTAGCACTTAAAGCTGCCGAAGAATCTCTTTTAACTATATGTGATGGAAGAATACTATGGTCTATTTCATTTTGATCGGATAAAATTATACATCTTTCAATAAGATTTTCAAGTTCTCTTATATTACCGGGCCAATCGTAATCGTATAAGTATTTTAACGCACTCTTTGAAAAACCTTTTATTTGTTTACCTAATTTTTCATTGAACTTACTTACAAAGTGGTCAATGAGAATTATAATATCACCTCGTCTGTCTCTTAGCGGCGGCACCATAATCGGGAAAGAACTGAGTCTGTAATAAAGATCTTCCCTGAACTCTTTGTTATCGACAGCGTCTTTAAGATCCCTGTTGGTAGCCGAAAGAATTCTTACATCAGTTTTAATTGTTTCTGTACCTCCAACTCTTTCAAACTCTTTTTGCTGAATTACTCTAAGAATTTTGGCTTGCAGTGACATTTCCATTTCACCAATTTCATCGAGAAAAATGGTTCCCCCGTTTCCAAGTTCAAATTTCCCAATTTTTCTTTGATGAGCCCCTGTGAAAGATCCCTTTTCATGACCAAACAATTCGCTCTCTAGAAGTTCACGCGGAATTGAAGCGCAATTAACAACGATAAAAGGTTTATGTTTTCTTGTTCCGTTATAATGAATTGCTCTAGCTACAAGTTCTTTGCCTGTTCCCGACTCACCTTCAATTAGCACCGTAATGTCGTTATCTAAAACTTTCGTTACTAATCTAAAGACTTTCTGCATATTGTTGTCGGAAGAGATAATATTATCAAAACTGTATTCTTTTTGCAGATTTTCTTGAAGCTCATCTACTTTTTGAAGTAATTCATAATTTCGCAAAGCATTTTTAATAGCCGGTTCTAATCTATTTTGATCAATAGGTTTCGGGAAATAATCATAAGCTCCTAAACGTATTGATTCGATTGCTACTTCAACACTTCCTTGAGCAGATAACATTATAACCGGAAGGTTTTCATTTACGGACTTTATCTTTTTTAATACTTCATTTCCATTAATATCCGGCAGCATTATGTCAAGCAAAACCAAGCTGGGATTTTCAGAAAGACAGTTAAGAACATCGTTTCCTTTTGTAAATGTTTTGACATTATATCCCCAGTTACTTTTTACCCAGTGAGTTAGAAGTTTTAGAATTGATACTTCGTCGTCAACAATAAAAATGAGTTTGTCCAATCGTTACCTCCTGCTGCTTTTGGGAAGTTTTACAATAAAAGTTGAGCCTTTATTCAGTTCGCTTGATACTTTAATCAAGCCACCATGTAAATCGACAATTTGTTTTACAGTAGTTAATCCAAAACCGGCGCCCGGAATTTGTGTACTTGTCTTTCCTACTTTGCTGAATTTTTGAAAGAGTTTCGGGATATCATCTTTGGGAATTCCAACACCTGTATCACTAATTATAACTTCTATTTCTTTCAGAAAATCTCTTGCCATTAGAGTTACTCTTCCCCCTTTATGAGTAAATTTAACGGCATTAGAAAGCAGATTATTAATTGCCTTTTGTATTCTATCTTTATCGGCATTAATAATAATTTCAGTTTCGGGAATTTCTGATGAAAATGTTAATCCTTCTCCTTCTGCTGTTTTACTCCATCTATCAGCAAGTTCATTAAGTACTAATATAATATCGAAATTAGTTTTTTCAAGAGCGTTCGTGTCGGTTTCAAGTTTTGAAAAATCCAGAATATCATTAATCAGCCTTGCCAATCTTTTCCCTTCAGATAATATAATTCCACTAAATTCTTCTACCATTTCAGATGGTAAATCTTTATCGGTAACCAAAGTTTCGGCAAACCCAACAATTGATGCTAACGGAGTTCGTAATTCATGTGAAATGTTTGAAATAAACTCATTCTTTAATTTGTTCAACTCTTCAAGTACTGTTAACTGCTGCTTAGTTCTATCTTGTTCAATTGAAATCATTCTATTGGCTTCAATAAGCTTGGCATTGAGTTCTTTTAGTTTTGATTCGTTTTTAATTCTTTCGGTAACATTTCTTCCAAAACCGATTAAACCGATTGTTTCATCACCCGATTTTAGATTTCTCGCATTTATTTCGAACGTTAGAATCTCTTCAAACTTATCAACAAAGCGGACTTCAAATGAAGTTAATTCTTCCCGTTTTAAAATTTCTTGAAATGCAACAGCAACATTTGATTTATTATCTTCATCAACAAACTCAAGAAAATGTTTTCCAATAAGTTCATCAGGCGAGAATCCCAATGATCTTGCGCCAAGTGTATTTACTGTAACAAAATATCCGTTGCTGTCCAATGTAAAAATTAGATCTTCGGCAGTTTCAATCAGTAATCTAAAACGTTCTTCGGATTTTTCAAGCTGATTTCGATATTCAATTTCATCGGTAACATTACTAATGGAGCCAACAACACGAACTATTTTTCCATTTTCTTTTATTGGGAACCCGGTATGTCTTATAAAAAGATCGTTGTTTCTTCCGTCTTTCATCTGGTATTCGACAAAGGCGTTTTCACCGAGTTTTAATTTTTCAATAAATTTTTTAAAGTCCGGAATATACTTGGGATTTATTTTTCTGATCAGCGAAACTTTATTCGATTGAATATCATCACTTTCGTATCCGAAAATTCTTGATGCTGCGTCTGAAATAAAGTTATACTTTGTTCCGTCCAAATTAGACGAATATAATACCGAACCAATATTCTGTGCAGTTTCTTTGAACCAATCCTCTACCTGCATTTTGTCGGAAATATCCCAAAATGTTGTCATTACCAGACCGGTTTCTTCATCTTCGGAAGTCATGTAAATAGAGTTTGCGTTGAACCAATAAGATTTCTGACTACTATCAATAAAATTTAGTTTACAATCTGTAACGGATTTTCGCTCAATAAATGCACGAACAAACGGTAGTTGATTTGCATTGACCGTGCTGCCTTTTTGATCAAGGAACTTAATTTTTTTTGATAAAACGATTTGTTTTTTAGAGTCTGATATTCCGAAAACAGTATTGGCGGAAATATTACTGAATAACAACTTTCCGTCTTCCGCGGTAATTATTATTGGTACATCAACATCGATCAAATTTTTTGTATTAATTTTTTCCACTGAATAACTATCGTTCTTGTGAAATTATCTAATAAAGATAAGAAATTCTATACACACAAATCATTACTATTATTTAGTAATTCTTAATAAAATAAATTGCACTTAGTTTCTTATCTTTGCAAATCATTATGAAAACGAAACTAAACAAACCGGAATTACTTGCTCCAGCTTCTGACTGGGCAACATTAAACGCAGCTGTTAATGCAGGATGCAATGCCGTTTATTTAGGCGTAGAATTATTGAATATGCGTGCAAAAGCAAAAAATTTTCAACTAAGTGAATTGCACGAATTAACAGAGATTTGCCATAGCAAAAACGTCGATGTTCATCTTACCGTTAACAGCATCGTATACGAAAATGAATTAAACGTTTTGGATGAAATATTAGATAAGTCTAAAGCCGCTAATGTTGATATGATAATTTGCTGGGATATGGCGGTAATTCAAAAATGTATTGAAAAGGATTTACCATTTTGTATTTCCACTCAAGCTTCAATATCAAATTCTTCCGCTGCAAAGTTTTATAAAAATATTGGCGCAAAAAGAATTGTTCTTGCCCGTGAATGTACATTAGAAATGATAGAAGAAATTAAACGAAATGGCGATATAGAGATAGAAACATTTATACACGGCGCCATGTGCCTGGCAATTAGCGGCAGATGTTTGTTAAGCCATTACAGCTTTGGTGCAAGTGCTAATAGGGGTGAATGTATTCAACCTTGCAGAAGAGAATATGAAATTAAGGACCTCGATGATCAAACTGAATTTATAATCGGTGAAGATTATATTCTTTCGCCAAAAGATCTTTGTACGATTGAATTTATTGACAAGTTGATTGAATTAAAAATCGATTCATTCAAAATTGAGGGAAGGAAAAGAAGTCCGGAATACATTTCAAAAGTAGTATCAACTTACCGAAAAGCTATCGATCTCTACTTTGATAGTATGTTATCCGACGAAATAAAAAAGGAACTTAAAGAGGAATTGGCAAAAGTTTATAACCGCGGATTCTCAAATGGGTTTTATTTCGGTCAACCGGGTCATGAAGATTATGCCGCAAAATACGGAAGCGTTGCGGTTACTAAAAAAACATATATTGGAAAAGTACTTAATTATTTTAAAGAACCTTCGGTAGCACATATAAAGCTTGAAGCCGGAGATCTGAAGTTAAACGATTCAATATATATCATCGGCAACAGTACCGGTGTTGTGGAGATGAAATTAGAAACAATGATGAAAGACGAAAAAAGCGTTGACGAAGGAAAGAAAGGAGATGAAATTACTTTTAAGTGTAATGAAGTTATCCGTACCAGAGATAAAATTTATAAAATTATCTCGGTATAATATTACTGCCAAGTTAAACCGCCAGAACTTTTATCATCTTGATCAAGATTAAAACTCGATATTGCCTCTTCAAGATCTTTGTGAATTTCAAAAACTTTATTCATACTTGTCATTTCAAAAATTAACGACGATAGTTCGTTGCTGTAAACAAGTTTTAGATCACCTCCGGAAGCGACGGTCTTCTTTAAACTACTTACCAAAGCTCCCAAAAAAGTAGAGTCTAAATATTCACACATACTTAAATCAACAACAATATGTTTGTTTTCCTCATTAAGCAACTTAAGAACATAATCCTTAAATGAAACCGCATACTGAAGTGTTGCTCTTGTTAAATAAACCGTAACAACTACAACTTTTCCATACTCTTTACTTTTAAAATCCATCAATTATCCGTATTAGTGTAATACATGTTTCAAGAAATAATAATTGTCAAACATATCTTAATTAGAGAAATAAATCAATTTTTGTTTTGGAATATACACTTTTCTATAACTCTATAAATAAATTTCCCCTTCCGAATATAGAACGGCATTACCGGATATTTTAACTCTATCATTACAATCCTCGCAGATCAATGATCCGCCTCTCCCGGATATTTGAAGAGCTATAAGTTTTTTCTTATTTAATTTGTTTGACCAATGTGGTGTTAAAATGGTATGCGCAGAACCGGTAACCGGATCCTCCGGAATTCCGGCATGCGGTGCAAAATATCTGGAAACAAAGTCAACCTCATTACCCTTTGCCGTAATTATTAATCCGTCGGTTTCTAATTTTATGATTTCTTCAAAATTTGGTACAGCGTTTCTTACTTCAGATTCATCCCTTAATATAAACATCATCTTTTTAGCATAGTATACTTCAATCGGCGATAGGTTAATACAATTCAAGTGATTAACTGTAGTCTCAATTTTTACCGAATTTCCGGAAGGGAAATCTAATGTAATTAGATCCCCCGATTTAGTAACAAATAATTGTCCGCTCAATGAATCAAATACAATACTTGTTTTTTCAATTTTTAAAACATTGAACAAAACATGTGCTGCAGCTAAAGTAGCATGACCGCATAGATCAACTTCAACTGTTGGTGTAAACCATCTTAGATGATAACCTTTATCAGTTTTCACAAAAAAAGCAGTTTCGGAAAGATTATTTTCCGCTGCAATATTTTGAAGCAACTCATCATCTAGCCATCTATCAAGAGGACAAACCGCTGCCGGATTTCCTCCGAAAAGTTTTTCGGTAAAAGCATCTACTTGATATAATTTTAGTTTCATTACTTGTTCTCTTTTCCAAAAAATAATTTTAAAAATAGATGCGCTCTTTCAGCCCAGGCAGATTCGTTATGTTCGGCAAATTTATCTTTAACCCAAACAAAGTTTTCTCCTTCTTGATAACCAATATTTTTAATAGCTGTTAACATTTCATCTATTCCCGCCTGAAGACTATCTTCCAATCCTATACCGCCGTTATCAATATAAAAGAATATATCTTTCAGTTTACCTTCATAAGATAGAACATTATCAACAAAATCGTATTTTCCTATTTTAAAAGCAGGAGAAAGACAAGCTGCTTTTGCAAAAACTTCCGGTTTTTCCCAAGCAGCCATAAAAGAAATTAATCCGCCCATAGATGAACCGGCGACAGCAGTATTTTCTCTTTCCGGTTTTGTTCGATATCGTTTATCAATCATCGGCTTTAGTTCACTAACTAAAAAATCAATATATGCATAGCCGGTATCGTTTTCACTATACTCTGTTCGTCTATTAGTTGTATTATAAACTCCTACAATAATAATTGGTTCAATCTTGTTTAGTTTTATAAGGCTATCTGCTATTTCGTCAATTTGCCAGTCGATACCGAGAAAAGATGTTTCAGGGTCAATAATATTTTGTCCGTCATGCATATATAAAACCGGGTATCTTTGTTCAGTATTCTCATAATAACCTGGTGGGAGCCATACAATTACATCACGCGGCAAAAGTTGTATGTGAGTTTTAAGATTAAAAATATATTCAACATTACCGGTTATTTGTCCCCATGTCTCACTTTCTTGATTCATTTTCCATTTTGGAATTTTAAAAGTCAGGATTGAATCACCGGCCACTTTGAGAGAAAAATTTTTAAATGCTTTTTCGTCTTCCCTCAACGCTTCGGTTTCCCAGCTTCCCTTGGTAAACTTAAATTCAAGATGAGTGTTTACCGGAAAGTAAAATGTTTTTATAAATGTAGAGTCGCTTAATTTCTCCATTTTAATAGCGTCCGGGGTCCAATTTCCAAGTTGTACATTATTTCCTGTAATGTAAACTTCATGATCTTCAGGCAAATTTTTTGCGATAATTTTAAATTCAATTTTTGCATTCTCCGGCTGACCAAGTATTGATGCAGAAGAAAATAAAATAATGCAAAAAGTAAGTACATTTTTCATATGTCAAACAATTCCTAACATAGAATGTAAAATATAAATAAATTAGTTCTGTTAATAAATTTATATAATTGTGAAATTGAGCAAGCGCTTTAACTCTGAGCGGAACTTAAGCTAACAACTAAATCAAAGAAGCCCCAGTTAACAATATTTTATCATTGCTATAAAAACTAAATATTTTCCCCATTACTAAACAATAAACAGGTATGCCACTAATTCAATTCATGAAGTTACGCATGTGACTTATTCAATTCCATTACGAGTCACCCAGAGGTGAAAGAAAAAAAAACAACTAAGTTTATTTCTTTTGAAAACAAAAATGTATTGCAAGTTTTAATGGATGTAATTATCTTAAATAAAGCATTTCACATATTTATAATAACGCTCCTAATAATTCATAGGTTTAGCTATGAGAAAATATATAGGGAAGCGGACTTTATTTACCTCCCATCAAAATTATTTGTTAATAATTTTACTTTTATTTACTTCAGTTCTTCATACACAAACCCATACATCACTCTTTGATAAAAATAGTAATTCATTCCAAGAGCAAAATTCACCTGGAGTTATTGTTACTTCGGTGGTAAAAGGCGATAGTATATTAGCTACATATACACTTGATATGAATGAAGAAGTAAATATGATCGTACAATTCAAATCTCCTCCCCTCGCAGTAATTAAAAGCAAACGAGAAAAGATATCTCTAGATAAGTTGAGTCGAGCACAAATGGAGATTGAATCAGAACACACTCAATTTAGAACGGATGTCTCTCGAATTGAAAATGAGTTTCGAACAAAAAGCAATACAATTTTTACTTCTGCAAATACACAAATAAGATTCGAATATAAAACTGCATTAAATGGAATTGCTCTCACAACTAAAAGATGGTTAATAGAAGAGGTTAAAAAACTTCCTTATGTAAAGGATGTATATGAAGATAAAGAGGTTAAAGCATTAGATTATGAAAGTAATCATATAATAGGAGCCGATAGTGTTTGGATAAATCTTGGTGCTACAGGAAAAGGTATAATAATTGGGATTCTTGATACTGGAATTGATTATATGCATCCCGATCTTGGCGGCGGGATTGGACCTGATAAAAAAGTGATCGGTGGTTATGATTTTGTGAATAATGATAATGATCCAATGGATGATAATGATCATGGGACTCATGTTGCTGGTATTGCTGCAGCAAATAGTGATTCGCTTAAAGGTGTTGCTCCAGATGCAAAATTGATGGGATTCAAAGTACTAAACGCAAATGGAGATGGTTACTTTTCGTGGGCTATTGCTGGAATTGAACGGGCGTTAGACCCAGATGAGAATCCAAGTACTGATGATGGTGTTCACGTGATAAATCTTAGCTTAGGTGGATGGGGAGACCCAGATGATCCGCTATCACAAGCAGTAGATAATGCAGTTACAAATGGAGTTGTTTGTGCTGTTGCAGCAGGTAATCGAGGATCAAGTTATAAAACTATAGATTCACCTGGATGTGCTAGGAAAGCAATAACTGTTGGAGCTGCTGATAACTCAGATAATATTGCCAATTTTAGTTCACGTGGACCCTCAGATATTACTTTCGATATTAAACCTGATATTCTTGCACCAGGGGTTGGTATTAATTCCACTAAAATGGGAGGTGGCTACATCACTTATAGTGGAACTTCGATGGCCACGCCTCATGTAGCCGGTGCAGTTGCATTATTACTCGAACTTAATCCAGATTGGGAACCGGAAAATATAAAGAATGCATTAAAACAAAGTGCCCAAGATATCAATTATGATATATGGACTCAGGGTAAAGGAAGAATAAATGTTTACAATGCTACTAAGCTCAACGCAATTGTTACACAAAGTATAAATTTTGGATTAGATGACCTTACACAATCCATTTGGCTAATAGAAGATACTGTCACTATTTCTAATATCTCAGATTCTCAATTAACCTATGATTTTTCATTGGAAGGAAACTATCCGGCTGGGCTAAATTTATCATTTAATCCGTCAACGGTAATTATAAATCCAGGTGAAAAAGCAAATACAATTGTTAGTCTATCAGTAAATAATAATATTACACCCAATATTAATGTTAATCAGAATAACTGGCTTCCATATAATGCAAGAATTACTGCATCTTCTAACATCGATGAAGTTACAATACCATTTTCTTTTATCAAGAGTCCATATCTAGAATTAATTTTTGAAGGAAATTTACTGTCATTTATTCTACATAATCAGAAGGATTTCATCCGGCATGGTGGTTTAATAAATAATGAACTTATTTTACTTGATGAAGGTACATATGACGTAGTTGCTTATTTTTATGGTTCAGACTTTATTTCGGGGAAAGGTTATCAGGAACGGCTAGATTTTATTGGACATGAAAATATAACTGTTGAATCTAACAATATTCTTACTGTAAAACAGTCGGATGCAAAATATACTTACACAATTGAAGCACGTGATCATAATAATCAAATACTATCTACTATAATGAATCGATTGAAAATTAATTTTGTTCATACTCCATCACTATTAGGGATGCACTTTAATAGGGGTGGGTTTGATTTTATCCCGAATATAAAATATTCATCTTTTAGTTCTGATTATCAATATGAGTGGTATATGGAAACTTATGCTAACCATAGACCATTTTATGTACTAAAAGGTATTCTAAATAATTTCACTACCAATCAATTATTTAAAAATTCCTCCTCTGAGTTTAAGCATATTACTCTTAATTATAATTTCACTGCAAATGTTGAACAAGTAATGTTACTTCAGTATTTAGGCATTGGTTACAAATCTGCTGGAGCAGTGTATGGTAGAGAAAATGAAGAATATTTTTTGCCCCCTTTTATTCAAGAAGCCTATATTATTCCGGATCCATCTCCAGAATTTCTGAAAAATATTTCATTATATAATTTTCAAGAAGCTCTTCAATCTACTGGTCCGTCATATTTTGATCGATATAGCAGTGAGCTTTACTATTTAATACCATGGCTAAAAGTAACCTATGATTCAAAGATTGAATCGTATTTCTTTTTTGATGAATTAGACCCTTCATTGAAAATTAATACAAATAAAATTACATATGGACTTGGTCCATCACACTGGTTTGGAAAATTTGCAAATGATAATTCTTCTATACGAATAAAAACCAACACAGAATATGGGTATCTTTGGGAAACCAATGGTGGTGGAGTAAATAAAAGTTTCTTACCTTTGTTCCCATCACAATTACAAGATGCATCTCCAAAGTTCTTACGGTTCTCTCTTTTTGATGCTAATAATACGAATATTCAAAATGGTTATTTAACAGATTATTTAACTCGAGAAACTCACGATAATGGTATTTGTGAATGGCTGACTCGCATTTGGTTACCTTCACCTGCTGGTGTTTACACTCTTGAAATTCCCGATACAAATTATACTATTCAAGGAAAACGAGGTAATGCTTTAATGCGAGCAACCATGAATACTCAGTTAGCAGACAAAAACCCGCCCAGTATGAAAACATTAAACATATTTGCTAATGGAGAGTTTACTGATGTTGTTACACCTAATCAAACCGGTGACATTAGATTTAGTGTGAGTGATGATATCGGTTTAGAAAACGTTTCTTTACTCTATAAACCAGAGAGCGAAAATGAATGGTCCAATTTGCAATTAAGCAATATCGAAGATGAGTATTCAACCGTAATACCAAATGATTTACCAAATGAATTTATCTCTCTTAAAATTGTTGCTGAAGATAAGTCGGGTAATATACTTGGTTACACAGTTGAACCGGCATTTAAGTATAGTGAAAACTCTCGACCAAGTTCGTTTGCACTTTTAGCTCCAGTTAATAATGATACTCTTTCCATGGAAATCCCCTTTGTACCTATAGAGTTCGTTTGGGAATCATCTCTTGATACTGACGGTGATTTATTAAAATATCTTTTTAATATCGCTGGTCCCGACTATGATACAACCTTAGTTGATATAAGTGATACATTAATAAGTTTGGACATTCGTAATAGATTACAGCCAAATTCAATTTATACCTGGAGTGTTTCTGTAACTGATGGTTCTGACAGTATTGCAAGTTCACAACCTCATACTTTTTTTACTGACAATATAACTGCGACGCATAATCTAAATCCTTCATGGAATTTAAAAAGTTTCCTTAATGTTCAATCGGATTCTGTTTCCTCGGTGTTTGGAGAAATTATGGATAGATTATCTATACTGCTTAGCTATAACAATGGTGCGCTTATATATAATCCGTTACTGAATCCTTCTTATAATAACTTACATATAATTAATCCTCTGTATGGTTATTGGTTAAAGATGAATTCTCAATCAAGTCTGAATATTCTTGGAGATATAATAGATCCACAGACTCCAATTTATTTGAATAAAGGATGGAACTTAGTTAGCTATTTACCTATGAAGCCGGATTCAATAAGAAATGCACTTAGATCGATTGAAGAGAACTTAATAGTTGTTATGGGCTTCAATCAAGGTGGACAAACATTTTATCCCGAATTAAGTGATGACTTAAATTCATTAAATATTTTATCTCCCGGATATGGATACTGGATAAAAGTTAATGAAGTTGACACACTAATTTATCCCGCAAACCAGCAAACAGTTTCATCGGTTAAAGCACAATTACTTGCACAAAAAGGAGAACTTATAGAATCAACTACTGATATCATCCCAACGAATGAGTGGATTAATTTATATGCTGATTATATTGAAGTTAACTATGAACCGCTAAAAGTTGGATCTCGAATTATAGCTAAAGATCCGGATGGAATAACTTGTGGAGAATACATAGTAAAAACAGAAGGAAAATTTGGCTTAATGCCAATCTATAGAGATGATTTTACTACACCTGATGCTGATGAAGGTGCAGAACCAGGAGATGAAATAACAATTTTTATAGATGATTTAGAAATAAAGAATAAAATCGTTTGGGCAGACAATGGACAGTTAATCAACCTTAGCGAAATTATAACAAATATTTTATTGGATGAATTAACTCTGCCTGTTACTTACGATTTATCTCAAAACTATCCTAATCCGTTCAATCCGACAACCACAATAAAATATCAAATACCAAAAGAAGGAAGAGTTGAGATAAAAATTTATAATATCCTTGGACAAGAGGTAAAAAATTTGGTTAATAAAGAGCAGATACCCGGATATTACACGGTTCAATGGGATGGAACAAATGATAATAATCTAATAATCAGCACAGGGGTTTATATTTTTAGAATGGTATCAGGTGATTATGTTCAATCAAAGAAGATGATAATCCTTAAATAGGGACTTTGAGAAATGAAAAAATTATTAATTGTTATAATATTGTTCTCCCTTGTAGTAACATTATCAGCTCAAGTTATTCCAACGAATGAATGGATAAGTTTTTATTCATCTAATTCCACACTAAATGGAGCACCATTAAAAGTTGGTGATGTTATTAGAGCTTATGATCCCGATGGAGTTTTGTGTGGAGAATTTTTAGTCCACACAGAAGGTTATTATGGTTATCTGAATGTCTATAAAGATGATTTTACAACTCCCGATATTGATGAAGGAGCGGAGCCGGGTGATACAATTACATTTACTATAAATAATTATAAAACAATTACTGATGGACCAAGTAATTCTGTTTGGAGTAGTTTTGGTGATGCAAAAGAATTAGATTTAGTCTCAATGTCTAATTGGCCGCCCAACTTTTTTAATTTACCGAATGAGATTTCCTTTAGAGCAGATAGTTCGTTTTCTTTAAATCTCTCAAATTATATTGTAGATCTTGATAATGATCTAAATGAATTATCAATATCATTTGAATTATCCACAGATTCAATTTATGCTAGCTATAATAATACATCTATGGAACTAGTTCTAACAGCACATATTAATTTCTGGGGTGAGGAGTATTTAACTTTAAGAGTTGAAGACCCTTCTGAAGAATTTGCAGAAGCTACTATTAAGGTTATTGTTAATTTAGTAACCGGTGTGTTAGTATTAGGAGAATCAATTTCCTCAGATTTCAATTTGTATCAAAATTATCCTAATCCATTTAATCCAAGTACCAAGATTAAATTCGCTATTCCGCCTGGTCTGTCCATTTATAATAGTGAGCAAATGGTTACACTTACCATTTATGATATATTAGGAAGGGAATTAGCTACGTTAATTAATAAACCACTTGGAGCAGGTGTTTACGAACTAGAATTTGATGGTTCGGAATTACCAAGCGGAGTATATTTTTACAGGTTTACTTTGGGCAATTTCATTCAGAACAAGAAAATGTTGTTGTTAAAGTAAGAATTAGAATGTTATTTTATACCATTCATTAAATGTTAACCACCAATCCAACTCGCTTAATTTTGTTTTATTTCCGGAATAATATTCTTCAAATATATTTTTAATTTTTTCGTGATCATACATATCATTTTCAAGAAATGCTTTGGAGCTAATTTCATCAGAAATATACTCTTTCAAACCATTATATAACTCATATTTAATTGGATCTGTAGTAATTCCTTTATTTAGTTTTCTTTTTAGTTTTCTATAAACGTGAGATGATATTGTTCCTAATGAATATGGGTATTCAATATAATCTTTTACAAGAGGATAATTCTGTAAATCCGGGTTATCATTTTTTATAATCTTTCTATAGAGCTTTCCGTTGATTTTATATCGTGAAGGGAAATGAAGAAGCTGCTCTAAAAATTCTTTCTGAGCAAACGGCATATATGCAATCGAAATTTGGTCTAAACAATGCTGACCGTGACTATAAACATTTGGAAGTCTATACCGAATGGAAAGCAGATCAAGCCAAAGAAAAATATTATCGGTTGGAGCATCACTCATTTTTTCCCAAACTTCTTCAGAGGAATCTGTTAAAGATCGATTGAGAATTGATCTATACTCCGCATTAAATATACTTCCTTTGTTCAAAGAGATATTATTTAGCAGTCCGGCAGTATTTCTATGATTAATTATTTTTCTGCCGCCAAGTAAAAATTTATTTAAATACTGTCTCCTTCCTATTTCTCCAAACCCGCCATCAATTATTAATTTGTTGGATTCACTAATCATTTTATGATAGTTAATATGTATTAAATCGGAGATGGGAACCGTAAGTGCGGTAAAAGGAAGATAATCTTTTATTAGTTTCAAAGTTGTTTCAAGATTTACAGAATGATTATTATATACCGAATGAGTAAGTTTTTGTGAAAGAGCAATTGATTCGGATATTTTAACATCACTTAATTCTTTGCTTCCAAAAGTATGTGTATGAAAATCTTGCTTAGTCGAAGAATTGGAAAGTACGGACAATAATGTTCTTGAATCAAGTCCGCCTGAAAGTCCCAACGATGTTGTTTTCCCGTGATAATTTATTCTCGTGAAATGTTTTAGTGTGCTAAAAATATTTTTTTCGTCGCTGTCAACATAACTTGGAGCAATTCGAATTAATTCAGTATTCAAGTTTGCATATATTGAAAACATACTACCGGGAGTTAATCGTTTTACATTTTTGATTGCTGTTTCATAAAAAAGAGGCATTGATGTAAGCCAATGCCCGGCAATATAATTTAGCGAAGGTTTTAAGTCATCAATTAGGTATTTAAAAAAATCTATTCTTGATGAGATAATAAAACCGTCTTTTGTAATTAAGTAATAAACTTCTCGTAATCCTAGAATATCGTTGAAACAACTTATTATATTATCATCGATTATACATCCGGCAAAATGACCATTTATTTTACTTTGAAAATTTTTTTCTAATAATATATTCTTCCACTCATCTTTTGATATAAATCCGCCTTGCTTTGAATTACGAATTCCCAAGCCGCTTATTATAAATTTAGGATTGGAATCTAAATTCAGGACAAGTGTTTTATGATTGTTTTTGTAGCATACAATAAAATCATTAACTTTTGCATATGAGTGTCCGGGCAATTTATTTATAACACCGGCCTGATCTGTTTTCGAATAATAAATAAGAAATGAAGACATTTATTGTTTTGATCACCATATTTTTGAGATGTTCAAATCAACTTAAAAAAAACTGGAGTTGCAATGAAATTTAATAGAAGATCTTTTATTAAAAGTTCATCTTTAATTACAGCCGGATTATTTTTACCTGCAAATAAATTAATTTATCCGCAGCTTATGAAGAATTGAGTTCCGATTAATTACCGAACAATAATATTACTGCTCTACAGAAAATAACTTTTGTAATAGTTCTTCATCTTGAACTACTTCTTCAAAAGGTGATTCAACTACTTCAACATTTTGATGAAGTGATTGAAAACGCAATTTCATTTTCTTGTTCAAGCGAGAGTTCACAACATAAATTTTCACATTCTCTACTAAGTTTTTCTGAAACAAAGCTTTTATGTGAACATCTGCATCCGACAAAGAATATCCGATAAAAACAATTTTTTTTGTTGATCTTATTTCTCTTGCCGATTCACTTAATAGTTGTGAAATTGCCGGGTGTGTAAGAGTCTTTATGTTAGACGGCGGCATAATAAGCGTTTGAAAATCTGTTCCGTCCAACGGACAATTATACTCGTACTCTGTTCTTTCGGGATAAGTATAACCTAAAAATTTTCCTTTATTCAAATCAATTTTTTTATCCCAAGGAGTTAACAAAATCTGGTTACAGCAATTACAGTATTTCCAATTTAAGCTGCCGTGAATTTTTAAAATTTTTATCGGAACAGGTAAGCTGCCTGATATTAATGGAATCGGTTCTCTCGGATTTATCCAGCTCGTAAATTTTTTGTCTTCAAGAAGTTTATCATAATTCATTAAATGAATCGAGTAATCTAAATAACCGAATTTCTCGAATAGAAAACGAAAACTTTGTTCTAAAAGGGTATCATAATTAAGCGTAATAATAGAAATATTTGAATTGTACTTTTGAACCGCTTCCCAAAATTTATGATAGTAATTACTTCCTTTATTTGATTTAAGATCTACCACATAGTGAATTAATTTTATCAATGCTTCTTTAATCGAAAGTAATGTTGAATAAGGATAATCTGCACTCAGACTTTCATTTTGCTGAATGAAATAATCCAGGTATCCGAACACTGCTTCAAGTCGGGGGTATTGATCTATTTGTTTTCCGTATTTGTAATTATGATTAATAAAATCGGCAACAAGTTTACCGAGATATGAATTATTAATTTCTTCAATTTCTCCGGAAAGAATTAAAGGGAGAATATGCCTTTGAAGCGGAACACCGTCGGGATGTGAAGCCCCCGCACCGAGAATAAAAACAACATCCCTTGATTCAGGATAGCGCAAATATATTTCTCTACTTTCCATATTATTAACCGTAATTATCAAAAAACCAATTTAATATAAAAAGTGAGATGTGCAAGTTTTGTTTTAATGAAATGAAAATTTAGAAGGATATATTATGCTGCTCTATTCCCTTTATCGTCAAACGGTTTTATCGGTTGAAGTCCGTATGCAGCCCTTGCTTGATCACATCTTTCATTCGGTTGACCGTCTTGATAAGAAAACAGAAATTCTCTGCAAACCGAGGAACGACGTTCATAAATAGAACAACTTACGCAATTTCCTATTTCTCCCTGAAGAGCAATGCATCGGGGTGAATTTGAATTTGTTCCTTTCATAACTCTTCTATGCAGAGTTAAATCTTCTGTCAATTCAACCGGAACTTGACCGTATCCGTCGGAACATTCACTCCAATGAAAGGAAGCTCTAAAGTGTGCGCAGCAAGCTCCGCAGGTTATGCATGGATTATACTCTTGCATAAAACTCAAAAATCCTTTATAATAATTTTTAACCGGGTATTTAAAAATTGAGCAGTGTATTAATAAAAATTTTTTGAAATATAAAAAAGCGAAATATTTTGTGATATAGACAACAATTTCAATCTACATAATCGGATAATTTGACATTCAATCCGGTATGTTGTAACATACCGAAGTTATTTACTTAAATTAAAAGGAGGAGTTTATGCACAAGCACAAAGTTCTGAAATTTCTGATGATATTGTTATTATCATTTTTCGTCGCTTGCTCAAGTGATGATGATTCAAGTCCAACCGAACCGGATGAAGATAACCCCCCAACAGTAGAAATTACACCGATAGCAGTACCGCAAGGAATCCAAACTGCAGCTAATAGTGGAGATTTGGGGGCATCTACAGCTGCCGCATTTATTAATATGGCGAATTCACTAACTGCATATTCTTATTTATTAACACCCCCATCAGGTGCCGGTAAGATTTCATCTTATTCTGCTGCCAATAATGAATGGACGTGGACCGATGGTGGGGTAACTTTCACATTAAGTCTGCAAGAAACTGCAACAAGTTTTACTTATACTTTAACGGTCAACGGGTCTTTTGAAGGCAACACCTATAATAATCAAGTTATGATGACCGTTACTGCTTCAAAAACAAGTAAAAGTGGTGAATTATACTTTTATGAACCTGGTAGTAGTACTCCATTTCTTTATGCCGAATGGGATACCAGCCCAACCGGAACATATACTTTCTTAATGGAAATAAACGAGACAGACGGACAAATAAAAATTGATCTTCTACTAAATCCGGATGAATCCGGAACCTTAAGCGTAAATGGTTCTGATGGTTCTTCGTGGAACATTAGTTGGACAAGCCAGGGGACCTCAGGAACCTGGTCTCATTATGATGCTAACGGAAGTTTGATTGATCAAGGCAACTGGCCATAGTAAATAATCTTTACTATTCAACGAAAAACCTCTTCGTAAATGGAGAGGTTTTTTTTAAAAGAAATTTAATAACTATTCGTCTCTATGAACTGTTCCCGGCGAAAATGCGGGAAGACAAATTGCAATGTATTCGGTTTCTTCTTTTGGAGTGCTGTATTGAATCCATTCACCTTTTTTCGTTAGGATAGCTTCACCGGCTTTAACAATAATCATATTTTTATCTTCTGATTTTACATTAAGCTCACCACTTAATACCACAGTGTATTCATCAAATTCAGGACGTTGTCCCGGCTCAACCCAACCGGCAGGGCTTTTCATTCTTGCAATACTTACTTCATCATTTTCGGAGTTAACTCTACCAAAATATTCTTCTATTATTTTGGGTTTATTTCCGGCAGCTTCAATTATTGTCGGTTTGTTAATTTTGATTGGCATTTTATCTCACTTTTTCCATTACAATATTTGAAACAACATCGCCTTTAACCGAAACACCTATTACTTTGTTCAGTAGAGTATCTACGGTAAAAGTTAAGCTTAGATCGTCTTTAACGTATTTTATTCTTCCTCTTTCATCAAGCTTAGTAGTCTCTTTAATTATACCGCTTTCAATTCCTTTGTGTTGATTTGCTCCCCACGAATAAATAAACGAAGCTTCAGAATGATTAATGCTGACTACTACTAATTGACTTGGAATAACATCATTCCATTTACCAACCCACTGCCCTGAGAAAGCTTTTATGTTTTCAGGAAGATTATCTTTTGGTTTTTCAATTTCGTACTGGTTTTTAATCGGGGCTTCTTGAATAATTTTGTTTCTATTTAATTCAGTTTGTTTTGCCGGATCAATATCTTCTTTGCAAGAAACAAAGTGAAATGAGATGATTACTATAAAAAAAAGGTTGGTTAATAATTTATTCAAAATTTATCTCCGCCAGGATGCTGTTATAAATTGATTTCTTTGAGATACAATTTTAACAAAATATAAACTAACAGAAAAAAGAATTACAATAGAGATAACAGAAAGTTCGGCACCCCAATCACCGCCGGTTATCCATATCGGTCCGTCAATATTAGGTGTTATCAAGCTCGGTTGAATATGCCCCGAGTTCTGAATTCCGAAGATTCCGGCTTGAAAAAAATTCCAGAACCAATGAAATCCGAATATAAACCATATTCTTCTGGTCATCATAAAACCTGCGGCAAAGAAAATACTGAAAGCAATTATCAATGCAATCGTTGTGTATATTGATGCGTTGGGATTTCCCGAATGAGCAAATCCGAATAATACTCCTTGTATAGCAATTGCCGACCAACTTCCTAAAATTTCTTCCGTAAGTTTGAATAGAATAACTCGGAATAAGAGTTCTTCAATAAACCCGACTTTCAATTGATCGAAAAACATGAAAACTACATTTCCAAATGAGTTAAATTTTTCAATTGAATAATAGCCCAGCAAGTAATTAACAATTACAAAAAATGTAATTGCTATTACGGCAAGTGCGGCACCAAATCCTAGTTCGATACTGAATTTGTTGAATGAAAGTTCGTGTGCTTTGCGGTTTTCAACTGTTTTTGTATAGATATTATATATAACAACTAATGAAATGATTAACAGTACATCGAGAAGGTAACCAAGATATAACGACAACGCCGCATCAAAAATTTTATTGAAAACATCTCTAATAATTCTAAAAATAATCGGGCTCGGTGCCAGTAAAATTAAAATGATAATTAAACGAATAAGAGGAAATTGAATAAACTTTTCAATTCCGGACTGAGGAATTACATTAGGAAACAAATCACTGCTTTTGTTATAAAATAAGTTCTTCAAAAATTCTATCTCGTATCTATCATTATCCACTTACCGTTTTCATACTTCCCTCTTCCGGAGCGAGGAAGAAAAAGTTCGAATACGCTTTCATTATATTTTAATTGCTGACCCATTAAACATGCAAAAAATGCGGCATGAGCAACCAGTAATGTTTTTTCTTGATACAAATAATTTTTGTAAACGTGATCAATTCTATGTTTTACGTCTTGATAACTTTCACCGTTTGAAAAACTCATTGACTTATCGCCTTTAAACCAGTTTTCAAGAGTTGACGAAAATAATTTAATATTTTCTTCATCATCCTGCGGTTCGCCTTCAAGATCACCCAGAATTACTTCATGTAATTTATTATCGATAGATATTGATAATCCAAGATGATTGGCAATTATCTCTGCAGTTTGAATTGCTCTTGTTGAAGGACTCGAAATTATATTATCAATATCCAATTGTGAATAGTAATCAAGATAAGATTCAATCTGTTTTCTTCCCTCGGAAGTTAAAGGAGGATCAACTTTCAAACATGAATAAATTCTTTGTGTGTTAGCTTCGCTTTCACCATGGCGTTGAATGTACATTTTTTGCTCATATTGATAGAAAATAATTTTCGAAAGTACGATATTAATTATGGTTGCGCAAATTGTGAACCGAGATACAAACCCGAAGCAACGCTTCGGGATGTATTACAAAGTCGAGGTCCAAACCCTGAAAGGGTGAGATATAAAATGTACAGGACTACTCCCCAACACCTTCCATTATTGTATCGGGGACTTCAAGGTTTGTCATTTCGTCTGTGACTTCAAATTCAAAATCCGGATATTCATAAATCGGCATACGCGGTTCTGTTTCGCCGATTGAATAACCAAACAAGCCGGAATATTCTGTAACATCCTCGCCGATTTCTTCTAGCTGTTTTAAATATTCGCTTATTGATTTACATTCTATCACTACAATTTCTTCCATCTTTTCTAAAATCGGGCTGTGTGTTCTCGTTGCATCATGATCGAATGAAAGTATTCTTCTTCCGTAACGTGTTATTCCGATAGTTCGATAAGTTAAACTCTTGCCTACACCGGGTAAGTTCAACACATTTCTATCGGTCGCGAGAAAAGGAATATTTGCATCACGTTTTAGTGCTCTAATATTTTCAACCATTTGCTCTGGGTTTTCAGGCAGCAATTTAATCTCTTCAAGATTATCCTGCGGTATTTCACCGATAACTTTTTCTTCGCAGCTTTCCTGTACCGCGCGCGAGTTAGGTGCAAAGTTGTAATAATTTTCCATATAACCTTTTACCGAAAAAGTGTAATAAGGAAGCACACCAACTTCATTAAGAACTTGTCGTAGTTTTAAATTATGTCCGCGCCGCGATGCTGCCGCAGTAAATACATGTTGATTAGTTACAATCCATCCCGATTCAATAAATTTTTGAATTGCATCTTTAGCTTCGGGAGTAACTTCCATCGGAGCTTCAAAATGCGTTTGAATTACAAATTGCTTAACTCCAATTTCACTCGCTTTATTCTTAAACTCTTTTAAGATTGCCGCGAGATTATCGGTAACACGCATCGGTAAATAAACAGGCAGACGTGTTCCTAATCTTACTCTTACAAGCTCGGCATACTTTTCATTATCAGGACGTTTTTCATTTGCTTCTTTTTTACGCTTAGCCATTTCATAAACCGCATCTAAAATTTGCTTTAATGATTTATCACTGCTCATTAATGCATCACCACCCGTTATTAATATATCGCGAAGTTGAGAATCTTCTTCAAAATATTTCATTAATCTCTGGAGTTTTTCCGGCCAGGTTTCATCCGGTTTTAGTTTGTTGAGATTAAAATTGAGATAACCATTTTGGAAGTCATACATTCTTTGACATGATGCACAAAGTCCACCGCAAGCTCTTCCCATTGTATCCGGGATTAATATAGCAACTTCGGGATAACGGCGATGTACATTATGATGCGACGGTAAAATCCATCCGGCAACATTCGGTTTACCCGGTTCAACTTTATCTTCCTTTTCCCAAGCATTTATATAACCGAATTCATCAACAAGCTGTTTGCTGTAAACAACATAATGACGAATTGCGAGATCGGCACCGATTGCAAAATAAGGAACACGAACATGAAGCAGTGATAAATAATATGGATTAACAAAGAAAGGAATTCCTTGTTTCTCTGCATCGTATAAAATTTTCATTGTGTCGGGATCGAGTGAGAAACCGAGCATCTCATTTAATAAGTCAGCACTTCTCACTGCAAATCTTAAATGAAAAGTACTTTCTTTCCACCATTCCAAAACAGTGTTGAATTTTTCTTCGCGTGTTTGATTGTTCTCGAATTTATACTTCGAATCGTTGATCTCACCTTCGTCAATTTTATCGATGATGATATTTATTATTCTATCGCGGTTTTCTTTACGAAGTTCAACAATGCGCGGATCGAGACCGGAAGGATATCTGTCCATATATTCAAAAAGTTCTTCTTTTGAAAGTTGTCTGCGTTCATCTTTGCCGGTTAATTGTCTGAATAGATGCAGCATATCTTCAAAGAAATCGGGTTTGGCACCGCCGGTACCTTTATTTACTCCGAGCCAAATTAATTTTATTGGATTACTTACCGCAAGCTGTCCGCGTAAGTTTAAGTCGATAAATTTTCTTCCGGCATTATCGATGTAATCTAAGATTCTAATTGCGGCGATACTGCTCCATTTCAAATCCTTAAATGAATAACCGCTGGACGGACCTTTTTCATAATACTCAAGTGCTTTGGGATGATCTCTTAAATAAGTTTTTACCCATTCCTTAATTCCGATTAATGCTTCGGTCTCGTTCTTTGCCGCGAACATTATCTCTTCAAGCTTTGGATTTTCTTTTAGAAGTTTTTTTAACAACCTGTGTGACTTAACAGAAATAGCAATTTTGTCGAGGTCTTCGTGGTAAGGCATGATTTCCTCATGAGTTTATGATACAACTAATTTGATGTGTGTTTTTTCAAATATAAGGAATGTTAGTGTGAGATGGCTAGTTTGACTATATTAATTTACCATGGGAGATTTACCTCAATCTCATTAACCCTGGGAAAGATTGATGGGATTAATGGACTTAATTTGTTTCCTAAAAAGGCTTCAACTCCATTCATACTTAGTTCATCTACTTTTGCCCACGTAACATAGAGGGTCCTTGATTCGAATTTTTGTATATCGGGATTATTTCTATGCGATTGTAACCGCTCCTTTATATTTCCTTGGCCAACCTTTACCGTTGCTGCATCAGATCCACCATGCCAAATAATGTAAACACCCCTCAGACTATCAAAATGGGGGTGAGATAAATTAACGGTGTTTAATTTACACCAAACATCTCCTTGACACTTTATCCATTCAACAAACATTTTTACCTCTTTTGGGGAGGTTCACTACTTCCCTCACTAATTTGATCAGGTGGATTAGGTTCGGTAATATTTACTTCCACAAAATTAAAATTTTCTTTTATCTTTTTACATTCTTGCAAAACATTTCCATAAACTAACTGACAGTCTGAGTTTGAGGAATAGGATCTAATTAAATTTGACAGAGACTCAGATTTTTTGATTACCTTGTTACAACTTATACCAGGTTTGCCGAATAAAAGTTTTTGCAATTTATCATCAGCTAAGCTAATAAATAACTGGTTCAATTGCTGAATGCCCTTTAAAAGTATATTCCCACTCTCTATTATCTTGTCTGGTTCTACCTCTTCAAAAAAATCTCCATTACTTACTTCAAGATTGATAAATCCTTCTAAATTATCCACTGTTTTATAGAAATTTTTAAAATTTGATTCAAATGAATTTCTTATGGTTTCTTTTAGCTCATCAAAAGTCTTTTCTTTTCCAACTCTAGCTGGAGTCTCAACAAGACAATGACTATACTGCTCTATTGAATTACTGATTCTATTAACACTGATTTTGAAATCTTTGCCCAACCTGTAAAGCTGTCGATTAGCATCGCTTGCGTATAATCTTTTTACTTGGTAAGATAGTCTTGAAGATGTAAGTTTTGCAATTAACATTCCCATAAGAGCTAGTCCGAGTAATACCTCTATTGCACTAAATGCTTTTGAAATACCACGTGGATACATATCTCCATAACCAAGTGATGATATAGTAACGATACTGAAATAAAGTGCATCAAAAACGCTAACCCCATCTGAACCATGGATCACAATTCCATTTTGGCCAGGAGAAAACACATAGAACAATACTGCAAATACTATTATAATAGTAAAGAAGGTTAAAAACAGTTGCAGAAATGAAAGTTTTTCTAGGTATGTAAATACAGATACTCTAAATTCATTAAACCATCCTTTTTCACGGGAGCCTTTGTTCTTAGATCTAATTTTGATCATCATTCCCAAACCTATTTGGATGATTATAATAATTCGAATTTAATATTTGAATCGGAATAAATCACCAAAATTTTACTTTTTTAAAAATCTTATTAAAAAGTAACAAAATCACTACAAAACTGTTTTATAGTTTCTATTGAATCCGCATTATAAATTTTTTCTACAAACGAGCTACTACTATTATCAATCACAATTTTCCAGTCATGTTTGTATAAAAGCACAATTGTAAAGGTACTATCAGTGGTGGTAAAATATTTATCATCGGCCATTTTAATTTTATCAACTAGTCCTTGTGCAGAGGGCATTGGATTTTCTATTAAATACTTAATGTAATCCTCGTAAGTCATTGAAGATAAGTCCATATTGTAAACATCAAGCCATAATTTTGCTGCAATTCTATAATTTTCAATTCCAAGATCGTTTAGAAAATCAGCATCAACTATCGGTTCTTGATTCCGGCAGGCACTGCACCCAAAGAAAAAAAGGGAAATTAGGGTATAAGTAATTTTTTTCATTTTACCTCCACAGCGTAGGTATTAAATTAAGTTCATCTCTTTGCCCAAGCGGTCTTCCGGTATCCAAATCAATCGGTGGAATATCCTCTTCGGTTAATTCTTCCCCTACTTTAAAAACATAATCATATGCTTTATTGGCAATTTTTGTAAATACCGAAACATACCTTGGAATACAATCCTCAAAAAAATTGATTTTGTCAGTATGCAAAAAGTTTTCAGGCAATTCATCAACAGGTTTTTCCAAAATAATAAAATCATTTTCTTTCTCTATTAAATCCTCAAAATTTGAGTATAGTTGTTCACCAATAATGGGAATACCAGCATACCATGAAGGATGATCGCCTTCAGCTATACCGAGTAAAGTATGAAGTCCGTCAATCCAACCAAGAATTTTTTTTCCATCGAATTCTTTTTTGTAAGTATCTTTAATATGTCTACTAAAAAGCTGAAGAACGGTTTTGGACTCAGTGTAACTTTCAAAATTCTTCAGCTCGTCATGGATATTTGAGTAATTAAATTCTTGACCGCCCGAAGATTTTGTATAACGATTATAAAAGAGCACATCGAGCCGCATCTCCAACTGTCGATGTTTGAATTTATTTTCTTCATAATTGCCAACCATATCCCTAACAAATGGGTGTATAATTCCATCAGCAATGACATGAGATGTGTAACCAAGAAAGAAAGCAAAAGCATACCGCAATTCAGTAGTTGTGTATTTATTTTCATTTTCTTTTAAATACTTGAATGCTTTGAGTGGTATTTGATTTGTCTTTTTGTAATGAAAATCATCAGCAAGATCCGTCTCAGAATGGAGTATGTCTGTATCAACAATGCTTGAGTATGGTAGATCAGGTGCAACTGACCCAACTTGAATGAAATAAACACTGTCGGCCAATATCTTTCTAAGTTTTCTGTTTCGATTTCTATCATTAAAATATCTTGTAAGTAAAAAGTGTGTAATTCCGCTAGGCATGAATTACCTCATCATTTTTTATTGTTAATAATCATTTGATCCTTTCTAAATTCCCTTATACTATTCTCACTTGGAAAATCTATCGGATAGTGTTCATCTTCATGTTTTGTAATTAATTCGGAAAGGCACTCAAGTCTAATAAATTCCTTAGTCCCAGGTTCGGGATCAATATCGATTAATCTTTCAACTTCAACCAAAGCCGATTCATACTGCTCTTCATTGATAATATTATTTATATAGTGTTCCATTGTAATTATAATTTGTTTAAAAAATCAATTATGTCACGGGTCAGATTATTCCCCACCCTTGAATTCAGATTATTCCCCACCTCAAAATGTACTTTCAATTAATTTTACAATTCCAACAACAATGAAAAATATACCGCCGATAATAATTCGAGTTGTAGTTATAAATCTTGGGAAAGCAGAGCCGTCTCGTTCGGCTATTCTTTCGTAACTCTCTGTAATAAGTTTATTAAATAGTATTAAGACTAAACCAAAAATAATCGGTATGAATGAGGTAAGTATCAAATCCGACTGACTCATTAAAGTTTGATAAAAGTTGATTACCGGTAATCAAAATATTTCTAATTCCAATTAGAATCAAGATTAAAGGAAACAATTTCTGATATTTCTAGTTTATGGTTGAACACAGACGAGCGTTATATTGGCATAAAATATTAGGATTAATCACTTGTATCATTAATTATTTTTTACTTTTTTGTGTGTGCAATTTCAAAATAAATAACAGCTTTCCTCTTTACGAAAATCATCGCTTCGAAAAGTTAATCGTATCGACTTCGTAATTTTGGCTGCCGGAGAATATGAGTATATCATTAAAAGAAGTAACCACCGATAAAGATTTAAAGCGCTTTGTAGATTTTCAATACAAGTTGTATAAAAACGACAAGTACTGGGTGCCTCCTCTAAAAAAGGAAGAGCTTTTCTCTTTACGGCGAGATAAGAATCCCGCCTTTGATTTTTGCGAAACAAAATATTGGCTCGCTTACAAAAACGAAGAACTTGTAGGAAGAATTGCCGGCATAATTAATAATAAGTTTAATGATAAGTTCGACAAAAAAATTATGCGTTTCGGGTGGATTGATTTTATTGATGATGATGAAGTTTGTACTTCTCTTTTAACCGCTGTTGAAAATTGGGCTAAAGAAAAAGATATGCATGAAGTCCACGGTCCGCTTGGGTTTACCGATATGGACGGAGAAGGAACACTCATTGAAGGATTCGAAGAAGTAAGTACACTCGGTGCGATTCATAATTATCCTTATTATCCCAAACTTATAGAGCGAAACGGATACACAAAAGATATTGATTGGATTGAATACCAGGTTAAAATGACATCCGATCCCGTACCGGAAAAAATAAGCCGAATCAGCGACATTGCATTACAAAGAAATAAACTCCGTGTGCTTCGTGTGAACAAACCAAAGGAACTTCTACCTTATGCAAAAGAGATGTTTTATTTGATCAATTCTTCTTACAAAGATCTTTACGGTTTTGTTGAACTTTCCGATAAACAAATTGACATGTATGTAAAACAGTATTTCGGATTTATTAAACCGGAATACTTGCCTGTTGTGTTGAATGAAAAAAATGAAATGGTTGCTTTCGGGATTACGATGCCATCACTTTCAAAAGCATTTCAAAAAGCAAAAGGAAACCTCTTTCCGTTTGGTTTTATTCATATTCTTAAAGCGATGAAAAATAATCCCGGTCTGGATTTGTATTTAACCGCTGTTCGTCCCGACATGCAGGATAAGGGCGTAAATGCAATTTTAATGAATGAGATAAACAAGCTGATCATTAAAAATAATATTAGAGTAGTAGAAACAAACAGAGAACTTGAAGACAATTCCAAAGTTCAGGCACAGTGGAGATTTTTTGAACATCGCCAGCATAAAAGAAGACGATGTTATAAAAAGGAAATTGATTAGATCAACCCTCTATTATTGAGGGCTGATCCAAAAGCAACTTTTCTAAACATCAATCAATCTTATCGAAATACAAATCATTAAAATGAAAATCGGGATTCGGTAAATCTATTTTGAAACCCGTTACTTCTCCTTTGGAGTTAAAATCAAATGTGACATATCCGCTTGGAAGAAAATCATCGAGTTCAACTTTAAATGTATCGTAATGCCAGTGTTCCATTTCGGTTTCAAATCCTTTGGTGGGAAACTTAATAACCAAAACATCATCTACTAACTTAACTTCGGCTTCGCCGTATGAATTATCATTATACTTACCGGTATAACATGCTGGATCAAGTGAATGAGTAGTACCGGTTACGCGGTTTTCTATTTTCTCATTTTTTTTTGCCGAATCTTGCTCCTTATATCTATTTACTCTTTCTAAATAATCTGCAGCCCAATCAATAGTATCATTGCCTAAAAATAAATCAACTATTTGTAGACTTAAAGCCTGAGGTAATGCGTTCATTTCATTGGTCAAAATTACAAGACCAAGATTTTCTTTCGGAACAAGCATAACTCGTGCGATATAACCCGGCATTCCTCCGTCGTGGTAGATAATCTTTTGACCGTGATAGTCATACATAAACCAACCCAAACCATAAGTGTGAAAATTTGCTCCGGCTTTTCTCATCGAGTTACCAAGCCAAAGTATTGTACGCGGAGTAAACATATCGTTAATAACACTTTCGCTTAGAACTTGATTACCGTTGTAGCTGCCGTTATTCAGAAGCATTGTTACCCACTTGCTCATTTCATCCACATTTGAAAATATCGATCCCGCCGCATGCGGTTTTTCACTTGTAAGCGGATATCTTTTACTTTCTATATGAGGATAGGCAACATCATCTTTTTCGTTAAGATGAGAGCTACTAGCTTTTGATGAGCTCATATCAAGTTTATCAAATATCTCTTTATCCAAATATTCATACCACTGTATACCGGATGATTTAGAAACAATTTCTCCGGCAATCATATACATATTGTTTTGATAACCATATTCGCTTCTGAATTCTCTTTCTATCGGAAGGTACTGCATTCGTTTAATAATTTCTTCGTTGCTGTAACCGGTTTGGAACCAAAGTAAATCACCGGCGAATGTTTTTAATCCGCTGCGGTGACTTAAAATATCCACCATGTTCAATTGATTCGTAATCCATATATCGCTCAACTTAAAATTCGGAATATGGTCAACAACCTTATCACTCCATTTTAAGTTTCCTTCATCAACTTGTTTGGCAACAATAGCAGATATGAATGCTTTTGTGCAAGAGGCGATATTAAACAAACTTTTTGTTGTAAGTGGCGTTTGTTTTTCAATATCCGCATAACCATAAGCTTTCGAGAATACAACTTGCGAATCTTTTACGATTGCAACCGCAAGACCGGCTGCTTCAAAATCTTTTACGGCTTCAGCGATATATTGATCAAGTTTTTCATAATCTACTTGAGAAAATAAATTTATGCTTAACAAGAATAGAGTAAACAACTTGGTAAGTAGTTTCATCTTTTTCTCCATTGTGATTTTTTGACTTACTGTTAAGACGATAATTTATCGAAAATGTTACTTTTTTGTAATATTTTTTTAATAGTTAAGCGACATTTTATGATTGAAGTAATCTTGTTCTAAACCAAGAGCCAAGATATTGTCCGGAGAAAAATGCGGTAATCATTAACGGATAAGTACACCATTCAGACCCGATGTTAAAATAATATCTAAGTAAAATAATTATCGGAATAGGAATATGAATAGCAAGAAACCATTTAATTGAAAATCGTTTTTGAGTTACGCGATAATACCCAAAAGGTAGATTTATTAGAAATGTTATTAAAAGTAATAAAGTAAACGTCATTTGTTTTTGATCTTTACCGGTTTACAAAGATGTGTTTCATTGTTTGCGGCTCTTGCACATTTTTTACAAATAAATTTGGGATTATTTATTAAGGGAATTATTTCATCAAGATGTTTTGCAATGTAATCTTTGCTCAAGTCACAAAATGTTTTGTCTTTTTTCATTTTCAAGTTTCTGAGATTTACAGAACAAACAATTTTTCATTTTGAATGTTCCTATTTTAATACAGCTCAAACTTAACAAGCCTGCCGTCAAGACCGCCGTTTTGAAGCGGGCGTTTCATTGATGTACGCAATCCGATTCTTTTTATATATTCTCGATCACCAAAATAAACATACGCTGTTGATCCTTTACATTTCTGCTTTAGGAAATCGCCAAACATTTTATAGAAATCCGATAAATCTTGGTTACTCTTTAATCTAATTCCAAATGGCGGATTACAAATTATTGTTTTGTTATTTAGTTCTTTTATATCAAAAAGATTTGTTTGTCGTATGCTAATTGATTTCCTATTATCAATTTCGTTACAATTAATTTGTGCTGCTATTATTGCTTCTTTTGAAACATCGCTTCCGCTTATTAAACCGGGTTTAATTTCTTTAATATTTCTATTCGCTTCTTCTTTTACTTCTTTCCACAATTTTGAATTAAAGTCAGGAAGTTTTTCAAACCCGAATTTCTTTTTGTTAATTGACGGAGGTGTATTTGTTGCGTGAAGATAAGCTTCACACAAAATTGTCCCGGAACCGCAAAACGGATCATACAATTCTGTTGTACCGTTCCAGCCCGATATTTTTATTATAGATGCCGCAAGTGTTTCTATCATCGGCGCTTCAACAGATTCTTTCCTATAACCTCTTCGATGAAGCGAACCCCCGGATGTATCCAAACTTATTACAGCATGATTATTTTCGATAAATAGATTAAACCAAACATCAGGATTTCTTGTATCAACATTCGGTCTTTTGCCTCCGGTATTTCTGAAACGGTCAACAATTGCATCTTTCAATTTCAGTGCGGCAAATTTGGAATGATTAATATTGCTGTTTATTGTTGAAGCAAAAACGGCAAATGTTTCTTCATACGAAAAAAGTTTTTCCCATTCGATATCGTATGCAGTTTTGTAAAGATAATTTTCTGAGTGGCAATCGAAAGAATATAACGGCGCAAGCACTCGATTAATCAAAGCTGAATGAAGATTAATTTTATATAAAACTTTTTGCGAAGCGTTAAAATAAACCCCTTTGTATGCTTCTCTTATTCCGGTTGCACCAAAACCTTCTAACTCAACCGAAGTAATATCTTTTATATCATCTGCAACTTGAGCAAAGTATCTATTGGATTTTTGATAATTGTACATAAACAATTTCTTTAGTGGAATGAAAGATAACGAAAAGATTTGGTTGGTAAATTATATGCAGAAAAAAGTTGATGCTGTTTCAAATTAGTTAAATGAAACAGCATCAAAAAAAATTACATTGCTGCTTCCGGAATAACTTTTGAGTCTTCTAAAATCATATCATACTTATATCCGGATCCGAAATCTTTATCGAGAGTAACAAATCCTTCCACAACAACAACTTCACCGACTCGTGCGTTATCGTTTGATGTAACGGTTAAATCATAATTGCTTCCGTCACCGGTTCCGTCTTGAATATGTATCCAGTTGCGACCCATGATTCCCAAATTAACTTTTACAACCTTTGCTCTAATTTTAACTGATTTTCCTTCATAAGATTTTTTGTTTTCAAATAGCTGTGCAATGGTAACTCCCCCCTCCGCAGGTTTAATTGAAATGTTTGCATCTGCTTCAGGTTTAACGTTTGAATGAGGCATCATTCCGCCCATACCTGGGTTAACCGTCAATGGTTGATCTCCGATTGTTTGCACAAACAAAACCGATTCAAATGTTCTATCTAAGTCAGTACTGTAAAAGTTAGTCATCTCCATTGCATCGTCATAATACAAAGTCATTCCTTTTTCAATATTATCTCGTTTTGTTACTGCGAGCCATACTTCATCGCCAAGCTCATCAACAAGAAGATAAGTGTATGCATTTGCTTGAAGAATTTCTTTTACTACCACTTTATGAGTTTGACTTGACATTCCCGGTTGAGCTGATTGCTTTGATAAATCTTCTTTCTTATCATCAGAGCAGCCGACAAACAACAAACCGGTTATTACAACAAATAAAAATGTTTTATAATAGTTCATAACAGTTCCTTTTTTAAATAATAGTTCTTTATTTGAGTTGTCAAATATAATAAAAGAGTAATAAAGGTTTTAGGAAGAATTAAGTACAAAAAAACCGCTTATACAAAAAGCGGTTTTTAATAGAATAATTATTTGCTTAATTCAAGAAAGACCAACTTCTTTCCTTTCTTGTTTTTTATGTTTGTCGGTTTGTAAGCTAATTCGAAAATTGTTGATTTCTTAATGTAGGATTTGTATTTCAATTCAGCTGTTTTGTATTCTTCCTCTAGATTTCCGCCTTTAACTGCGATAAGATATGCTTTCTCTTTAATTAATGGAATTGAATAACGAAAGAGTATAATTAAAGGAACAGTACCTCGGCTTACAACAAGATCAAATTTGTTTGCATATTTTTCTTTGAACTCGGGAGATTCAACACGATTGTTTTCTGCAACAACATTGCTGAGTTTTAACTTATTAATAAATTCTTCGACTGCTTCAATTTTTTTTGCAGTTGAATCGGCAAGAACGCCGCGAAGCATAGGGCGAGTAATTGCCAAAGGAATTCCCGGAAATCCGCCGCCGGTTCCTATATCCAAAAAGTAATTTAACTTCTGCGGAATAAACTCTGAAATAAACGCAGAAATGAATATATGGTTTTCAATTATATTTTTTTCATCTCGTCTGGATATAAGGTTTACTTTTTGATTTTTTTTCAGAACAAGGTCAGCAAAATGAGCCATTCTTTCAAGTTGATATTCATCCGGAGTGATGCCGTTTTCCCAAAAAAATTGTCTTAATTCAAGTAGATATTGTCCTTGTTGATCCAATTCAAAACTCCCAAAAATTAATTCTTCAAATATACTAATAATATGGAAATATCGGAGGGAGAGACTCCCGAAATTCGAGAAGCTTGACCTATTGAGCGTGGACGAACTTTATGTAGTTTTTCTTTTGATTCATTAGATATAGTTTTTAATTTCAAAAAATCAAAACTTTCTGGAATTTTAACCTCTTCCAACTTCTCCATTTTTTTTATTAGATCTTGCTGACGCTGAATGTATCCTTCATACTTCAATTCGATTTCAACTTGCTCAAGAGCTTTTTCATTTGCCAGTAAAGATTTAACGAGAGGATATTTTTCGTGATCAAGTACTTGTAAAAGATCTCTCAAATTTAACTCCGGTCGTTTTGTCAACTTGCTAACCGGCTCGGAATTATCGATAATATTTGTTGCCTTTGATTCAAGCAAATTATTTATCTCGTCCGGCTTGAATTTTATTTCATCAAACAAGTCTTTGCTTTTTGTTATTAAGACTTCTCTTTCTTTCATTTCCTTAAACTCATTGTCAGATATTAAACCAAAGCGATGTCCAAACTCATACAACCTCCTATCTGCATTATCTTGTCTGAGTAACAATCTATGTTCCGCTCTTGAAGTGAACATTCTGTACGGTTCATCGGTAGATTTTCCCACAAGATCATCAATCAATACACCGATATAAGCATCACTTCTTTTCAGAACAAACTCTTCTTTTTTTCCTAATATTTTTAAAGCGGCATTAATTCCAGCAACCAAACCTTGCCCGGCAGCTTCTTCATAACCGGAAGTCCCGTTTATTTGTCCTGCAAAGTAAAGTCCCTTTATTAATTTTGTTTCCAAAGTAAGATCGATTTGGTATGGCGGGAAATAGTCATATTCAACGGCGTAACCGGGGCGAACCATTTCTGCATTTTCCAATCCCGGAATTTTTGCAATTGCCTCTCTTTGAATTTCTTCAGGTAAGGAAGTTGAAAATCCATTAACGTAAATCAAGTCCGAATCCAATCCTTCCGGCTCAAGAAATATTTGATGATTTGGTTTATCAGAGAATCTCACAATTTTGTCTTCAATTGAAGGACAATACCGAGGACCAACGCCGTTAATTAATCCACGGAACATTGGCGAACGGTCAAAACCTTTTTCTAAAATTTGATGAACTGCACTGTCTGTTTTAGTTAACCAGCAGCTAACTTGCGGAAGAAAGGGAAATTTAGATTTATCTGTTCTTCGTGAAAACGGTTGCGGATTTTCATCACCGGGTTGTTCTTCTAAAATATTATAATTGATTGACTCAAGTTTGAGTCTTGGCGGAGTTCCGGTTTTTAATCTTCCGGATTCAAATCCCATTTTTATAAGAGATTCCGTTAACCCAATTGCCGGTTGTTCACCAAACCGACCTCCTTTTGTAGCATTCAAACCTGTGTGCATTAATCCGTTTAAGAAAGTACCCGAACAAACAATTAATGCTTTACAGCTTATTTCATTTCCCTTTAGAGTTCTAACTCCCACAATTTTTCTATCGTCTTCAATTGCTTCGATAACTGAATCTTCAACGATGGTTATATTTTCTGTCGAGGAAATAATTTTGCTGGCTTCAACCGAATAAAGTTTTCTGTCGGATTGACATCTTCCTGCCCAAACTGCGGGACCTTTTGATTTATTTAGAACTCGAAATTGAATTCCGCTTCGATCAGCAATTTGTCCCATAACCCCGCCAAGTGCATCAATTTCATGAACGAGATGTCCTTTAGCACTTCCACCGATTGCGGGATTGCATGACATCCTTCCGAAGGCGGATTTGTCCATAGTTACGACACCAACCGAAACTCCCATTTTTGCCGCTGCATGAGCGGATTCAATTCCGGCATGCCCACCGCCGACTACTATTAAATCAAAATACATTTATAAGAATTCCTTTCTATTCGAACTTTTTATTAAGTTTCACGTGAAACAATCCCAAAAGTAACCTTCGGGGTTGCAATGCATGTAACCTCGAAGGTTGCTCTGACATCTTTCTGTTTCACGTGAAACTGATCAAAAAATTGGGATTTTACTTCCCAATACAAAATTTTGCGAAGATATTGTTAAGAATATCATCTGTTGTAACTTTCCCAATAATCTCTCCAAGTGAACTTTCTGCATTTCTAAGGTCAACCGCAATAAATTCACCACTCATTCCGTTTTGAACCGATTCTTTTGCTTGTTCAAGATGCTGCTTTGCCTTTTTAAGTGCGTTATAATGCCGCAAATTTGAGACTATTGCTCCTTTTTCGCTGTAATTTTCAGAACCGATTGCCTTTTGTTTCATTGCTTTGAAAAGCGATTCTATTCCTTCCCCCGTTTTCGCAGAGATTTGCACATCACATTTAATTTTATGATCATGCAGTAAATCTATTTTATTCACAATTATTAGAATCTTGTCTTCCGCAATGAGTTGTTTTAGTTCATTGTATAAATCATCCGCGAATCCATCAATAATGTCATTAAGAAATAAAACCACATCTGCATTCTTAACTGCATCACGACTTCTAAACACTCCTTCTTTTTCGATTACATCTTCGGTTAAACGAATTCCAGCGGTATCATAAAGTCTAAATAGGATTCCGTCCAAAGAAAATTCTTCGCGAATTACATCACGTGTTGTTCCGGGAATTTCGCTCACAATCGCACGCGATTCTTTGAGCATATAATTTAACAATGACGATTTACCGACATTGGGTTTTCCGACGAGAGCGACATTTACACCGTCTCTTATTACTTTTCCAAATGCGTATGTTTTTAATAACTCATCAATTTCAATAATGATTTCATTTATTCTTTCAATAACTTTTTCTTTCGGTAGGAATTCCAAATCCTCTTCGGCAAAGTCCAATTCCAATTCCAGCAAAGATGATGAGTTAATTAACATTTCCCGTAAAGAGTCAACTTTAGCCGATAAAATTCCGTCAAGTTGATTTCTGGCACCTCTTAATGATGCTTCTGTTCTGGAATTAATGACATCAACAACGGCTTCTGCTTGTGCAAGATCCATTCTACCGTTTAGAAAAGCACGTTTTGTAAATTCGCCAGGTTCGGCTAATCTTACGTCTTTCTCTAAAAATGCTTCAATTATTTTTTGAACGATTAGTTGACTACCGTGTGTGCTAATCTCTACCGAATCTTCACCCGTGTATGAATGTGGTACCCGGAATACGGAAATCAGTACATCATCAATTACTTCATTAAAGTATTTGATTCTGCCGTAATGTATTGTATGTGATTTTGCATCAACCAATTTTACTACGCCTACGAATACCGAGTCCGCAGCAGAAATACTATTTGGACCACTAACACGAATAACAGAAATTGCTCCTATGCCTGCAGGAGTAGCTAAAGCAATTATCGTATCTTCATTATTTTGTAAAAATTCAGTCAATATATCTTATTACAGTGTTGAAAAAATAAGCATGAAATATACGTATAAATTCCATGAATTACAAAAACAATTTCTCGTAAGTTGTTTTAATATAAGGAGTTACGGTTGTTTGCGGAGAAATATTAAATCAAATAGTTAACCTTCGGCAACGACTATAAACAAGGTGAGTAATGACAAAGATTACAATCCGCTGAGTTTATTCGCATTACCATTTTGAAAATGAACTTTTTCTTTTAGCTCCTCAATTCGTTTACGTGCATAATTTAGAATTGACGGCTCAAGTGAGTCACTTTGATTAATAAATAGCTGGTAGTACAATAACGGAACCGATTTATCGGAATAGAATTGATCATAAGTTGATGCTAAATAATAAAGGTAATTTGAATTAGTGTCATCATGTTTCATTGCTGATCTGAAATATTTAATAGCATCGGAGTGTTTACCGATTTTATTATTAACAATTGCCATATTCGTATAAATTGCCGAAGTATATTTTGGATAAATCAAGTCCAATGATTTGTTGAAATGAATGAGCGCATCTTCGTTTTTTTCCAGTTCTTTATATGTCATACCCAAATAAAGTTCGGTTAAACTTTGTGTTGAATCCATTGCCGTGGATTTATTTAATGCTACAATTGCAGATTCAAGTTTTTGTACTTGTGCTTCCCCAACAAAATTCTCAACTGAAATTTGATAATAACAAATTCCCAATCGTTGGTATAGCTGTGCCGACTCGTCTCCGTTTGCAATAAGTCTTACAATTGCATTGACCGCACCGGAATAATTTCTTATAGAAAAGTAAATATCACTTTTTAGTTTAAGCAGTTGTGTATTATTATGGAAAACCTCCAAGCCCTTGTCAATCAAAGTAATTGCAGAATCCGGCAGTTCTTTTTGATAATAAATTTTTGCTAGATTACTTACGGTAAAAATGTCTGCGTTGTTTAATTCAAATGATTTTTTGTAATGATATAATGCCGTATCAATTTTATTTTCTTTTTGAAATGTATATGCCAACTGTCGATGATAGTAGCTATTAAGTGTATCGTCAAAAAGTAAAGTTGTGTAAAGCTTTTTAGCATAATAAATCCGATTAACGTCTAAATACAACTTGGCAAGATTTATCATAGCAAAATTATTTAGTGAATCTAAACTTATAATTTGTTCATAGGTGCTTGTTGATTTATCTATAAATCCAATAATCGAGTAAAGCTGAGCTAAGTTGATTAAAATTTCTATATTATTAGAATCGAGTTCGTCAGCTTTTTGAAACGAAATAAGAGCTTCATTATTCTTCATTAAATTTTTGAAACAGATCCCCAGTTTTAGATAGGCATCTGAATCTTGATTTACATCAACGTACTCATTCAAAATTATAGCCGCTTCGGCAAATTTATTTTTTAAAATTAACTTATTCGCTACTTCTAATTTTGTCTGAGCAATTATTACAGAAATAAATACAAATAGAATTACTATGTTTTTCATTTATCACCATTTTTTTCTAAGCTAAAGAGAAGATGCTCAAAGGTAGGAAAAGTTGCTTGTGCATTTTAGATTTTATTTACAATTATTCAATTATAAATAAATTTGATCCGACATTAATTTTGCGATTTGTGGTTTGAAAATTATGAATGATTTGTAAGTTAAAAGTGTGCGTAGAAGTTATATTAAAAGAGAGGTGATCATTAACCGTCTCAACAATTAATGATACTTTGCCGTCAAGATAATTAAGGTTTTTTATGCCGTGTTTATCTGTTCTATTAATTCGCCAAGTAATTTGATTTTGCGGAACATCCATTTCAATTCCAATTATATTTTCAATCAATAAGGCAATAGGACCGAGACCAGACCATCCCACAAAATCCTGCCGAGAATAAAAAGTACCATCCCATCGTGTCGCTGGTTCAGTGTATTCGGGAGAGTAACACTCCCAAATTGTGTGGTAACCATCTGAGTATCTTTCTTCGAACGCAATTATTTCTTCATTCGGTTGAAAATCGAAATAGATTTCCGCCATCTTGTAAAGATGATTTTCCACTATTTGATCGGCAAATTCATGCTGATTATAATTTTCTAAGCCTTTAATAACCATATAATTAGTCGGTGCCCAAACACCACCAAGCCAATAATGCCCGCTTGGCACATACATAGGTTGATTTGCGGCAAGAGCTGGAATCATATGCGGTCGCCAAAACTCATCCGGATTACCGAGATGCTTGAACAATGCTTCGGCTCTTTCGCGAGTAGCGGTTTCGGAAAGCAACGTCCAGAATCCCCCGATATGCATTACATCGCTTAGTCTCCCATTTTCTCTTAAATCATAATAAAATTGAGAATCTTCATCCCAGCATAGTTGATTTAATAAATTTGTTATGCGAGAATATTCATCCGTAAATTTTAATACGGTTTTATTATCTCCAACTTCAGCGGATATATTAATTATCATTTTTGCGGAGAGTGCCATTTGTGCTGTTAAGTCAATCCAACCTGCTTTACCAACATTTGGTCTTGGAATATTATCCATTCCGCTACCAAGTTGAGTTGTGTAGTATAAACCTTGCCCGATAGAATCCCGCAGATTATTATTTATCCAATCATAATAATTTATAATGTTAGGAAGTACTTTTTTGAGTCGTGACTTATCACCGGTAATTTTGTAGTAACGCCATTCTATCCAAGCAAACAGCGGCGGATTGATCATTGGTTCGTCAACGGTGGGTTCGTTTGCCGGTTGCCCGTTTGATTCCCAATAAACTCTTTGAATGTATCCATCGTTTCTTTGCTTGTTGTAAAAATTATCCAATGATTGAATTGCGGGAAACAAATTTGAAGCATAGATACCGAAAGCCGCCATAAAGATCGTATCCCATTGATAAATCAACTCGTTGAAACCTTCGTCCATATAGAATTGAACAAAACCGTTTTGAGAAGTACCCCGTTTAATTTTATTCCACGCCATTTCCCATGCAACATAATACAAGTCGATAAGAAGCCTATCATTTTCTAAAATGGGTTCGGGAACGAGTTGTTTTGGGAATGGAATTTCCGATTTTTCTCTAATCGGTCTCGGCGGGTCACCAACTTTAACAATTGAATTAAAGCTATTACCTCCGTCATTAATTTTCCAATCATTGCCGGGATCAGGAATCCATTGATCATTCAATACAAACTTGTAATAGTAATAACCCGGACTAAGATATAATGTAGCCGACCAAGTAGAATCATTTTGTTTAGTCAACGGGTTAAAAGAACCCGACCAATTGTTAAAACTTCCGGCAATAAAAACAGAATCCGCTTGTTTCGAATGAAGCGAAAAGGTAACCGGCAGTTTTTCTTGTGCAATCAATGTTGTTAATAATAGAGACAATATGAAGTACTTGGCTGCTTTCATAAATATAAATGTAATAAGAAAGAAAGTAATTTGTATTGATTATAGTAACACAAAGCTAAATTACTTTACCTCAACAAAAGCATTTTTCTCGTTTCCGAAAAATTACCTGCCGATAATATATAATAATAAACACCGCTCGATAAATTTCCGGCATCGAACTCAACTTCATAACTGCCTGCTTGCATCGGTTTGTTTAGTAATGTTTTTATATTTCTGCCAAGCATATCATATACAATTAATTTCACGTTTGACGTTTCACGTTTTGTATCTGGGAATATTGAGAATTTAATTTTCGTTGTCGGGTTAAACGGGTTTGGAAAATTTTGTTCAAGAATAAATTGAGGTGGGATTTTCGGTTCATCAACATTTGCAATATTTAACGGAATTTTCCAAAGACCGTGTACCGTATTCATAGCTGCGTATAAATTTTCATTATGAATAAATAATTTGTTTATGTAATCTTCTTCAAGCGGCAGGTTCCCGGTAATTATATTCCATGAAGCACCGTTATCTTTACTAATCATAACTCCAATTTGATCAACCGCAATAAAGATATTTCCGTTGTGAATAAGAATATCATCAATATAATGTTGGTTAAGTTCTTCATTTAGCTTTAGCCATTCAATACCGTTATTATAAGTGAAATATACTCCGTCGGATGTTGCCGCAAAAAGTTTATTATCATTGTAATAAAAACTATTAACATCGCCCACGTTGGGAATTACTCTTTTTTCCCAAGTCTTTGCCGAATCAATGCTAACATTTATGTTCCCTTTCAATCCGGCAAGTGCGGAACTGACAAAGAAATTTCCTTCGGGAGAAATTTCTAAATCCATTACGCCGTAAATAGATGGGGGGAAATTCACTCCGGCAATTTTCCAATTATCTTCTTTTATCGAAGTCTTATAAACACCGCTCGGCATAAATCCGATTTCGTATGTAATTGAAGTGTATAAAGTATCACCAAATAAAACAACATCTACAACAAATGGCTGCGTTTCAAATCCATTGCTGAATGAATGCCAAGTTAAACCGAGGTCATAACTAACAATTACTCCGCCGCCGTAAGATGCAACCCAAATAGTGTCGTTTCGGGATTGAAATCCCACAATATTAAAAGTTGCTTCAAAAAGATTAGTTTGAACAGGTGTCCAGTTATCACCGCCGTTACTGCTTTTAAGTATTCCGTAATCTTCAGTACCAATATAGAGAACGCCATTAATTTCAATACTTGATAATACACGTGAGCCGGGATTTTTTACATTACTCCACTGGGCTAAAACATTGTTATTAAGCAATAAAATTATGGCTATAAAAATGAATTGAGGGCTGATTTTCGAAAAGAATTCGTTTTTCATACATGTTGTCCTAATTAAAGGAAACAAATATTCAAAAAAAATTTTCTATTTGCTAAAAGATTTTTTAATGAATGAGGAGACAAAGAAAACTATCTATTTGTCAAATTCAATAAATTCTATTGGGGCGCCGTTTTCGATTATCATAGCTACTCGTACACCTTCGGATGGCGATGATATATCGCTTATCAATTCTTTACCTTTAATTACTTCTTCAAGATTATCAACTTCAAAAGCGATGTGAGGAACTTCTTTGATTATTTGGTCAACCGGACTATCTTCTTCGAAACGCATCCACTCGATTCCATATTCGCTTGAATCAAAACCGGAAACATAAAATTTAAGATGCTCGATATATTTTTCATTTGGTCTTTTTACTTTGGTTGGAATTCCGATGTGATGAAACTTCATTCCATGTTTTGTTATAGCAATCGGCGGTTCGTTATCTTTTCGTTTTATAATGTTCATTTAGAATATTAACGGCTATTTTATTTCTTCGGCAAACGCAATTATATAACCGTCAAGATCTTCAAAGTAAATTACACGGTGACCCCAATTTCTTTCTTTAAAATCCTCAAGAACAACAACATTCATTTCTTGAGCACGCTTAATATATGCTGCGGCATTATCAACAACTAAATAAATTTCTGCTCTTGGTGTGTTAATAATTTTTTGTGGGAGTTCAATTTTTTCCTTTAATAATTTCTTTATCCCCGCTGCAGGCATTAAACCCAAGATGGAATTATCTATAAGCGTGAACTCGGTCATACCGGGAACATTAAGTGTCGGATCAATATTCAGCAATTTAGAATAAAACTCAGTGCTTGCTTGTTGATCTTCAACGTATAGAATTGTATGAGATTTATTGATCATAAAGAAACTCAATGCAAATCCAAAACACTTCCACCAATAAACTCACGAAGAACGGAATCACCAGGTACCGGCGAATCATCTTCTACCGGTTCGATTTCACTTAAAACTCTGCTTAATCTTTCTGCTCTTGTATAAGCATCTATGCGAAGCGGATCATCTTTATATTTTTCTGTCCACTCGTTAAAATCATTTAACAATCGTGGTCTATAAAGCGGCACTTCAAACGGCATTGATGTATTGACAATATAATCTGCTGTTTTACAATAAGGAAGTATGTTTCTTTTTTCCGATGATCGGACATAATGCCAATGAAGTAATGTCTGCTCGGGTTTGTAAGCCCGGTGAACCGAATCGCGCAGCATTCTTCTTATTAAACGAAGATCAGTCCATCGAATAAAATCCCCCGCACTTGTTTTCATTTGAAGTAATGGTTCAAGGTAGAGTTTAAACTTTTGTGCTGCGGGGATTGCTTTACTGAATTCGGGATAGAGTCCGTGCAAGCTGTCAATTAAGAGCACTTGATTCTTTTCTACTTTAAGAGGGGTTCTGTCTAAATATCTTTTTCCTTCCTTAAAATCGTAATATGGAATTTTTACTTCTTCACCGTCTGCTAATCTTTTTAAGTGTTCGTTAATTAATTCAAGATCGAGCGCTTGCGGAGTTTCAAAATCGTAATCGCCGAATTCATCTTTCGGGTGAAGTTCCAAATCAAAAAAGTAATGATCCACAATAAGCGGGACGAAACTCATATTCATCTTTTTTAATTTTTGCTCGAGCTTAAATGTAGTTGTTGTTTTTCCGGATGACGAAGGACCGCTTACCATTACCATTCTTAGTTCATCACTTCTTTCTTTGATCATTTCCGCGGCTGTGTTTAGCTGATCATCATAATAACTTTCCGCTTCGTGAACTATTTGAGCAAACTCACCTTTTTTTATTCTTTCATTAATCGAACTGATTGAACTCAAACCATGATCTACCGCCCAGTTAAGCGAGCGCCAGACTTTTGCCCATGGTATAAATTCGGACGGTTTTGAGAAATGACGTGAATCTTCTTTTCTTCTTCGTGCTGCTTCTTCGCGGTAAAGAATATATTCTTTTGCAACTTTTGCGTGACCGTTTTCTATTAATACTTTTTCAACAATATCCTGTATTTCTTCTATGTGTGGTTTATCATTTTCGTTATACCGTTCGTCAATAATTTTTATTACCTGTTTAGCAAGTTCTGCGGCTTTATCTTTATCCCGCCCGCCAACGGAAACCGCAGCTCTATAAATTGCATTTGCAATTCTATCTTTGCTGAATGGAACAACGGCACCGGAACGTTTAATTACAAATTTCACTTTTGCCATTCTCTCTCCGAGTTTGTGCTAAATGTAGATTGTAATTTAATTTTTGCAAGAGTTTATTACAAACAATTTGATGAATCACGGATAATGCTGAAAATTCCAATCGGCACAGATTAACTCTGTGTAAATATTTTTTTCCGCGTGATCTTTGTTCTATTTAAAATTGGAAACGTATTCCGGTGGCAATGGTAAATGCTCTTGTTAAGCCGTCAACGTTTACATCTCTTTCCAAAAACGGAAGAGCGAATTCAATGAAATGCGAGTAGTTTTCATTTACATTATAAGTAGTGTTTACAAATAAGTTAAGTTGACTTTGATCGCTTCCCTCGACTTCCAGATACAATGGTATTGAATTAGCGCCCGAGTCTGAGCTAAAAAAGTACATCTTGGATTTGCCTAATCTTTTTATGAAGAGTAATTGCGGGTTAATCGAAAAATCATCTATATTAAAAATATAGCCGGATCGTAAAAGCAAGTCATCTCCTCTTTCAACTATAAAGAGATCCTCATCAACAGGTTTCCCTGCTAATTGGTAACCTGCACCGAACGAAAAATTTGAGAAAGAGTAGTCTATTCCCAGCAAAAAATCATTCGAACCAAGACCGCTTTTGTAAGGTTGCCTAATAAATTCTCTGTTCTCATCGGAGGTTGCAAGTCTCATGCCGGCAGAAAGGGTTAAATAAGATTCGTCAAATTTAAATCCATATCTTAAGCCGAACATTAAATCGCCGATTCCTTTAACGTTATAAAGTGGACCGGATTGCATATTAAAAGGAAGCTCAAAATAAAAATTTGTGTTATCATAAAAGTTATAAGTTCCACCTAGTTTTATAGAACTATAACTAATATCATCTTCTTTTCCGCTGTAACCGTAAGAATATCCGAGCGACAAACTAAAAGAGTTTGTTTTTTCTTCTATGGTGTGTCCACCGAGTGAACAAATACCTGCATCGGAGCATTGCGCAAATGAATGTTTGACAAGTGAAAAGAAAATTATGACGAGAACAAAAAATGATTTTTTCACTTTCCCTCCAAGTAGTTGATGAAAACCAAACTAAGATGCTTTTGAAATCTCATTTCTTCAACTAATACCGAATTTTTGCATCTTCCGCCAAAGTGTTGTCGGATGAATATTCAATTCTTCTGCGGTTTTGCTTCTGTTGCCGTTATGCTTCTGCAAAATGTTGATTATAATGTTTTTTTCAGCATCTTTAATATGACTTAAGTTATTAGAAACGTTGTTAGCTACCAAATGAAAAATTCCTTCACGTAATCGTTTAGGCAAATGCTCAATTTGAATTACATCACTGTTGCAAAGAACAAAACAATGTTCAATCACATTTTCGAGTTCTCGAATGTTTCCGGGGAATTTGTAATCAATTAATATGTCGAAAGCCGATGACGAAAAGTGTTTTATATTTCTTCCAAACTTGGAATTAAACTTTTCTATAAAATGATTTACCAAAATCGGTAAGTCATCTTTTCTTTCGCGTAAAGGGGGAAGGTGAATGTTCATTACATTAATGCGGTAATATAAATCCTCTCTAAATCTTCCTGCTTCAATTTCTTTTTCGAGATCTTTGTTTGTTGCGGCTATAATTCTGGTATCTATTTTAATTGTTTTGTTTGCACCGACTCTCTCGATTTCTTTTGTTTCCAAAACGCGTAATAATTTAGTTTGAACCGTAATCGAAAGGTCACCAATTTCATCAAGAAATAGAGTTCCGTTTTGAGCAAGTTCAAATCTACCTACTTTGGATTTTATTGCACCGGTAAATGCACCCTTTTCATGTCCGAACAATTCACTTTCGATCAAACTTTCTGCGAACGCACTGCAGTTTACAGCAACAAACGGTCCCGTTCTTCGTAAACTATTTAAATGAATTGCGCGTGCTGCAAGCTCTTTGCCCGTTCCGCTTTCACCGGTAATTAAAACCGAGCTGTCGGTTTGTGCAACACTTTCGAGTACATTTATGATTTGTTTAATTTCTTTGTTCTTGCCAACTATGTTTTCGTATTTAAATCTTTCGTCTAAGTGTTCGGATAGATTTTTGATTTCGCTAATATCTAAAAACGTTTCAACCGCACCGATTCTTTCGTTTCTGTTATTTAATAATATTGTAGAGTTTATTCGAATCGGAATTTTTTTGCCGTGTTTATTTGTAATGGTAATCTCATCTCCAATCGCTGCTTTACCTTTTTTAATTGTCTGCTCCATATGACATCCGTCTCTGCAGACCGATGATTTAAAAACTTCCCAACATTTTTTCCCTATTACTTCATTGTTTTTATAACCGGTTATTTTTTCTGCGGATAAATTAAATGATGTAATATTCCATTCTTCATCTATTGTAAAAATACCTTCAATATTACTGTTAAAGATTGCGTCTAATTTATTTTTCTGATCATAAAGTTCTGTTGTTTTTAATTCTATTTCCTCCGCCATTGAAAACATTTCTTTTGTATCGCGGAAAACCAAAACAGTACTTAAAACTTGTTCGCTTCTAACAATCGGTGTAATGGAAGAGAGAACATTTTTCTCTTTTTCATTTTTATCTTTAATGTTAAAGGCAAGATTTGCAAAACTGCGGTTTTCTTTTATCGAATCAATTATGAAGTTAATACCATCTGAATTCTCTTCGAACAGAACATTACAATTTTGTCCGACAATTTCTTCTTCGGAAAATCCTGTAATTCTTGAGGCGGCATCATTGAATACGATTATGTTTAATTCCTTTCCAATAACAACAATTCCATCGGGAATAATTAAGGCTTCTTTGTTTCGATCGATTACATTTCTTACATCCATCGCTTACCTCAAAAACAAATTTTTTTCATTATAAAATTATGCAATAATATTGCAAGTATGAAGGTAATTGCAACGATATATATTGCAAATGTGCAATGAACACTTTTTTCCTCCCCCAAAAGCAAGCAAAAAACAAACATTGCATAGGCATGCTAATTGCGTCATTACTTGATTGTTCAATTGGTGAAAGTATATTGCTGTTAACCAACATTGATTTCCGAACACCAATTATTTTATAAAGGAGAGTTATTATGACTTTTAGATTAAGTCAATCCGATAGCAAAAAGCTCCTTTCTATTTTTCTTTGGCTGGTTGCCGCACATTCATTTTGGGTTGGAGTTGGTCTGATTATTCTTCCGGATTCACTAATAAATTTTTTCGGTTTTAATAAATGTACCGAAAGATTCTTCCCTTCACAGGGCGGAGTGTTTCATATTGCAATGGCTGTTGGCTATGCAATGGCTGCTTTTGATTTAAGAAAATATGACTGCCTAATAATTTTTTCTATCATCGTAAAATTTTTGGCAACGGTTTTTCTATTTATTTACTTCTTCTTTGTTAGCTCGATATGGCTGGTGATTTTTTCGGGCGTAAGTGATTTTCTGATGGGGTTGATAATCTTAATACTTTATCTCTCAATTAGAAGAGTGGCGTAATTTATGAATCTATTCAACGGTGACAAAACAATCTTAATTACAGGTGCAACCGGTTTTATCGGTCGGCATTTTCTGGATAATATTAAAGATGAATATAAAGTAATTGCCGTTGCCAGAAGATCACGTAAAGAATCAAACATACCTTATCATAAGAATGTTCAGTGGATTCAATGTGACATATCGAACTGGGACAGATTAAAAGAAGTGATGAATTATATTAATGAACATGGCGGTGTTGATTATATTTTCCACTTAGCGGCATTTTATGATTTTACTTATAAAGATAACCCGGAATATGAAAGAACAAACGTAAAAGGAACTAAAAATGTTTTAGAACTAGCAAAAGGTGTTAATGCAAAGAGATTAATTTTTGTTAGTTCGCTTGCTGCTTGTGAATTCCCCGGGCAAGGAAAAGTTGTAACAGAAGAAACTTCCCCCGATGCAAATTTTTCTTATGCAAAAAGTAAGAGAATCGGCGAAGAGTTTACAAAAGAATATTCAAAATATTTTCCATGCACTATAATTCGATTAGCGGCTGTATTCAGTGATTGGTGTGAATACGCACCGCTTTATAAATTCTTAACTACATGGCTCTCGAAAAAAATAGACTCGAGAATCCTTGCCGGGAAGGGGGAATCGGCTGTTCCCTATATACACATCAATGATCTAATCTCCCTGTTCCGTATTATTATTAAAGAAGCAAATAACCTTTCAGAAATAGATATATTTAATGCAAGTCCTGATGGTAGTGTTTCTCACAAAGAATTATTTCATATAGCAACAACATATTATTTCGGTAAACCGAAAAGACCATTTTATCTTCCAAAATTTTTAATCTACCCTGCAATGATTCTTAGAAAGTTCCTTCAATTTTTTCATCTAACCATCGAAGATCATTTCGAAAAGTTCTGGATGATTAAATATGTTGATGAAAAATTAAATATCGATTCAAGTTATACAAGAATGGCTTTAAGATGGGAGCCGACTCCAAGGAATCATATTACCAGAAGATTGTTATTTCTGCTTGAAAAAATGAAAAGCCACCCCGATGAATGGCATTTGAAAAACGAAGCAGCATTGAAGCGTGTAGCAAGAAGAACAAATCTTATTATTTATGAACACTTATCGGAATTGAAAGAGACTGTTGTTGCAATGATAGAAGAAAGAGTGTTATCGCCAGATGCGAAAGAAACTTTTGCACGTTATCAAAAAATGGAACTTAATGATTTTCAATGTTACATAAGCACACTTTATCATTTGCTTATGGCTACCGTAAGAAGCGGTGACAGAAGCTTGATGATTCAATATATAGATGAAATTGCAACCCGCAGATTTGCCGAGGGGTTTTTACCAAAAGAATTATGCGAAACATTATCGCTGTATCGAGAGATAATTATTTCGGAATTGGGAAAGAGAAAAGAATTGGCAAAAATAAAACAAGAGGTATACGATTATATCGGGTTAACTCTTCAATTAGCTATTGATGAGGTTGAAGATCATTATGATAGTTTAATACAAAAAATATCTATCGAGAAAATTGCTCAATCACCATTTTTGCCCGACTGTAAGGAATTACAGAGAATGATAAGACAGCTTAGCGCATTTTATCAGATATCGCCCGAAGACAGCATAAATTATGATGACTTAAGATAAAGCGAAGAATTCGCCGTAGTTATAGAATAATGCAAAATAATATGCGGAGATTGACCTGATGGCAACGACACAAATATACTCAGGGGAAATGAGAAAATAGAGTCGATGAAATCCATCCGGCAATAGGCATGGTGGCGGCTACCCGCCATGCCTCCGCAGTAATCAAATATAAAATAAAAATAGGCTTTTAATGAATCAACGAATTGCAATTGCCATTGAAGAGCTCCCGGGCAATATTTATGTAGTTGCGGAAAATTTCAGCCGTTGCTCAAAATTTGTAGTGTGTGAAATTAATCCTAAAAAAATAGTTGTTCAAAAAGAAACTTACTTCAATCCACTTAACGGTCACCAAAAAAGTCAAAGCCAACTCCCCGGATACATCAACCAGTTTGATGTTAATTATGTTATCGCGGGAGTAATGGATAAAAAAACATTATCAAATTTTCAGCAGTATGGGATAAGTGTAATAACAACTCCGCAACTTCAGATTAAAGATGTATTAGAACAATTTTTAACCGGCAAATTAAACCGTTATATAGAAAATTTTGAAGATGATAATTAGTGTTCGCTCAAGGTTAGTTTAATAAAAATATTATCCTTAATTACTTAGTATCACCTATAATGGTTTGAGGGAAATAACTACCTCAACAAAACCATCTTCTTCGTTTCCGAAAAATCCCCGGCGGTTAAACGGTAATAATAAATTCCGCTTGGTAAATTTTCTGCGTTAAATTTGATTTCATAACTACCGGATTGAAGTTGTTCATTTAGCAGAGTTTTAATTTCTCGCCCAAGTATGTCGTAAATTATTAATTGTGTTTGTAGGGGACGAAAATTTTCGTCCCCTACACCAGTAATTGTAAAATTAATTGTTGTTGTTGGATTAAACGGGTTCGGGTAATTCTGCATTAATCCAAATTCTTTTGGTGTCTCATCTTTTTCTTTAACATCAACAATCGGCGATAAATCAAAATCCGCAACGACGGGCAAGTGATCGGAAACTTCGGTATCGTTTGCATTTAATCCGTATTCATACAATAGTTCGGGTGATAATTTTTTTGTATCGAAATTATAACTATTAACAAGCTTCATTACAGAGCCCGAGTAAACAATAAAATCTAATCTCCCGGGAGGATAACTTCCGGCATTTGTTGTGTATGTCATTCCTGTATTTGTTACATAAGGTTTAGCATCATCAAGAAAGCTGCCGTCCCAATCGGGAGCGAAGTCTTCACCCCATAATCCATTGAAATAAATATTACCCGTGATTAAAGTATTGTATTGTCTTCTGTCGCCGACAAGATTCATATCACCCATTATAACAACCGGAATGTTCGGTGGAATTGTCAATACACCACCGCTATTCATTGCATTACGAAGAAAAGCCATAATAGCATCAAACTGATTTTGACGTTTTGAATCTTCCGAACCATCAGTTAAGCAGCACTTTGGATGTGCAACGATTATTAACATATCGGATTCATATTTGGGACGTAAGTCTAACAAAAAAGCGCTCGATGCATTATGTGCATCTGAAACATTTTTTGTTTCAATCGGATAACTATTTTTTATTATGAATCTGCTTACCAATACAACATCATAACCGGTAATTTTTCTATTATACCACTGCTGCCCATCACCTGAAGGCAAATAATTTTCAACTCTATCTGCAACTGCTTGTGACGAAGACGAATAGACTTCCGAAAAGCCAATTATATCGGGTTGAACCGCGGAAAACACATTGTTAAACTTCTGTTGTATATCGGGGGTGTCGTTTGTAATCTTATCTCTTTCAATGTTATATGCCAATATTCTCAGATACTCCACGCTTTGCTTGTTAATCGAAAATGAAGGAGGCGGATCAATTTCGCCTGATTGAAAAGTATATTCAAAACCACCCAAATCCGGGGTGCGGTCATAGTAAGCGCTTAAAGTTGATGAGGTATAAGCAACAAATTTTATTTTAATTGTATTGCTTGTAAAAAAAGGCAGCCCGGAAATACGTGCATCTCTGCTTATTGCAAATTCAAATTCATTGCCCGAGAAAGTCGGTGCACCGATAAAACCGATATCGTCATGATATATAGTTCTTTCAACAGTTAAATAACTTCTGCCGCGCCTTGTTCCGAAAGTATATTCTATCTCGGCACCCATTCCGTCAATTGACTTCCCGGTAGAGGCATCATTATCGGTATCTATATAAAGCGTCATATACACACCGTCAGTAGAATTATTAACAAGAACAATATTTTGAGTGGTTTGAATTCTTATATAAAGATTTTCGTCATCGTTAGTGACCCACATAGTTTTGAAATCAAACGTTCCGTAAAGATTATCGCCGGCGGGATCTTCATAAAAAGTTTCTACATCATCCCAATCACTGAAATCTTCATCGATTAAAATTCTTTTCTGTGCAAGAAGAAGAGAGACAAATAATAATATAAAGAGTATTTTTTTCATGTAACTTTTTCGATTGTTGTATAGTATAAAAACAAATGTATGAAAACTTTTTCTTAATTTTAATTCATTAACAACTCTCTGTTTGAATCAACTTGTATTTCCTTTCATCTAATGAATTCAATTTATAATTGATGGAAATAAAATGACCAAAAATATCTTTTCAAAAAAATCGTTAAAATATTTATTACTGTTAATTCTACCCGCGTTGATACTAATTAATTGCGGTGATTCGCTTCCAATTGAAGAGGATTTATCTGAAAAGGAATATGTGTTATTTAATCAGGACAGCGTTGAAGTAATTTATCCCGAAAATTTAAAAGGAAAAGTTGCAGTTATTGGATATGTTTTTACAAATTGTCCGGATATTTGTCCGCTTACGACAAACAACATGCGTTTAGTTCAGGAAGCATTGAAACAAGAGAATATTACGGGAGTAGAATTTGTTACGATAACTTTTGATCCGGAATATGATACTCCTTCTGTATTGAAAGAATATGCCGAAGTTAGAAGATTGGATACGAGTAATTGGATTTTCCTGACCGGCGATAAAAGTACAACAGATCAAGTTATGAGAGATGTAGGAGTTGTTGCCGTACCGAGTGATTCGACTAAAATGGCAAGCGGCGAGATGATGTATTTTTATGTTCATACAGATCGCATTAATTTAATGGACAAAGAGGGAAGAATCCGCGCTTCATATTTAGGCAGCGAACTTAATATTGAAAAAATCGCAACTGATACAAAAACTTTACTTAACTAAAATGAGAGGTGCGTTATGAAAAAGTTAATGATTATTGTTTTATCGATGTTTATTTTCTTCGGATGCCAGGAGCAAAAAGAAGAACGCGTTAAAGAAAAGGAATCTGCAAAATCCGAATTACAAAAAGCGATGAAAGAAACTGAAACCGGATTGCATATTGTTGATGCATGGGTTCGTCCTGCAGCAATGAATAGAAACACCGGCGTATTTTTTAGTGTAATGAATCATATGGACGAAAACGATACCTTGATTGCGGCTAAAACTGACATTGCCGAGAAAACAGAAATTCATGAAACCTTTAAACAAGGTGACGATATGATGGGCATGCGTGAAGTTGAATTTATTGTTGTTGAAGCCGGAGCAGTCCTGGAATTCAAGCCGATGTCATATCATGTTATGCTTATTAATCTAAACGAAGAACTTTCACCGGGACAAGAAATTGAACTTAAGCTTGAATTTAAACAAGCAGGTGAACTCAAGATAAAAGCAAACGTAGAAGACAGAATGCCGAAGATGCAGGCAGATGAAGACAATACTAAAATGGAAATGTAAATTGGTAGCCGCCGGCTTTACGCCGGCGTTTTTATTTATCTAAAATCTGTATTGATGATCAAAGAATCACTCGGTTCATATTCAAACGGAAGCATTTCAGCAAGTCGTTGTTTAGACATATAACCCATTACTTCAATTTTAAATTCATCATAGTAACGACCTCGTTTGTCGAAATAAACAGAATCAGCATGAAGTTGTAAAAAAGAAATCTGCGGATCGTAACTCAAATTATCATATTCTTTAAAATATTGGATCTCAATTCTATCGTCACAACTAAACAAAAGCTCATTAGGGTTTTCGGAGCTATCAATAACCGACTGTACGTTAAATATTTTAGAACTATATCTTTTGCCAAAAGCGCTTGAATAGAGTCTGTTTAGAAAAACAGAGAAACCATGTTTGCTTAAATACATATCTTGATCATACGAAAAACTTACACCTTCGTCAGTAACATTATCATAATCAAGGATTATTTTAAGTTCTTCTTCCCCCTTTGTGATTAAAGTATAGAACTCGCTTATAGCTCTCAGAAAATGACGTAGAGAGCCCATATAAGCTTCAAGCCTATTCTCCTGCCAAATTACAAAGTCCTCCGCATAGTCAGAATTCATTTCTTCAAAAAAAGGAAGTCCTGCATATTTCAAACTTCCGATTTTATACTCGAAGTGTTTTAATAAGTAATTAACATTATAACCTAAACTTCTGTTTTCAATTTTGATAGGGACATCACAACTTGCAAACAACACACCATCATTGTTTTTAGAAAAGTTAATGTGAAAAGGATTAGTAATTTCACACCCTTCGGCGAACCAAGTTTTGCCGAGAAGTTCTGCTTTAAAAATTTCAAAATTTTTCCACCACTCTTCATCAAACTTATCGCTCACACCTATTTCGGGGAATTCAATTGGTTTTGGCTGAAGTTCTAAATCTAACTTGAGGACTGTATTTTTCTTTATATCGGCACTTACACTTTGGTTCTCATAAGAAAGATGGGATATAATAAGATTGTATCTGCCGGGGGGAATTTTATCGATTTCAAAATAACCGTTTTTATTAGAACTTGTTCCGACCAAAGAATTGGCGATAAAAATATTCACACCCTCGACAGGGAGTTTGGTCTGTTCATCTAATATTCTGCCCGATACTTTTCCATAACCTGATTGTGAAAGTATAACAACCGGTAAAAGTAGAACAAGAAGAAATATTTTCATTTATCTAATCTGCTTTAGTGTTGTCTACATTAATTGCAAGAACACTTTCGGCTGTTACTATGTTGATAAAGAACTCACCATGCTGCGGTTTGTTATCGGGAATAATTAGATTAGGTTTGGTTAGCCACTCTTTAGCGGCATTCCAATCATAATCGTTTGGAACAAACCATTGCGAGTCATCAACTAATTTAATTATTCTATTTTCTTGATCAATACTTTGAACATATTGAATTTTTCCTTTCATCATACCCAATATTTCAATATCACCGGAGCCGGAAAAATTGACTTTGCTGTTACGTAAATAAAAATACCCGGCACCCGTATAATTTTCAATAACAAGTAAAACGGGAGTTGAGTTAACGGCAATAATTATTCTGTTTGTTCTAATTGTCATTCCGTTTGCAAAGCTGACTGATCTATCATTTACGTTTGAGATTGTCGTATAAATATAACCCACTTCTTGAAAGTAAGTTCTTGAATCAAGACCACTACAAGAAATTAGAAGAAACGACACAATCGAAAGTGCAGCAATATGTTTTTTCATTTTTATTTAATTAGTTGTTTGTATAGACTCTGCCGTTGTTTCGGAAACAACACTTACATACTTTGTTGTTATGATGTTTGTGATTCTAATATTGTTATTACTTTTCGAGACAATCACTTCGGTATCCGGCGACCATTTACTCAGTTCTTCTTTGTCTTCGTCTGTTTTCACTTTGAAGTTTTGACCGTTCTTTAATTTAATCGTGCCTTTCTCGGAATTTGTTTTTTCAATTTCAACCAAAGTTCCGATGCTATATACATTTAGTTTTTCATTCAACGCGGGTACATATAATTTATTTTTACCTACAGCGGCTGTATTTTGCATCAAAGTAACATTTACTTTTTCATTTTTGATATAAATAAAACCTTCATTTCTGTCTTCTTCTAAAACAATTAGAATCGGCTGCATTGATACCGCAGTTACATGTCTATCGGTTCGCCATGCAAGATTATTTGTCAATAAGATTAAATTACCGTCAACTTCGTTAATAAATCCTGTTAGATACCTGACTTCCTTTGCGGTTGCGTTGAGATTAAACAGCGATAGGCAGAACAAGAATAGAATAGAGTTGATAATGACTTTTGTTTTCATTGTATCCCCCTTTGTTCTGAGTGTTTATTGTTAAAGTTAAATTAATTTTTATTTCCAAACAAGATTAAAATCCGGAATACTTGGATACGTCGGTTATTTTATTTTACAATTACTATTTTATGTCTCTCAATTTGGAGAAGAAATGTATAGATTCATCATTATTGCTTTTACATCATCTATTCTATTTTGTTCATGTAGTGAAGAAAATTACCCCGAAAAAGGAACACCCGGTTATATACAAGAAATAAATCAATGGCATGTACATAGAGTTGAAAGATTGAAACAACCTTCGGGATGGTTGAATCTTGCCGGACTATTTTGGCTCAAAGAAGGAGAAAATACCTTTGGTTCGGACGAATCAAATGATTTAATTTTTCCCAAAGACACTCCAAGTAAAATCGGGAGTTTTACTTTAAATGATTCGGTTGTTACTCTCAAAGTTAATGAGAATGTCGATGTTTTAGTTGATAGTCAATTAGTTAAAGAATTTGTATTAATTCCGGATACAAAACCAAATACAACAAAAATAAATCTCGTTTCGTATGAATGGAATTTAATTATTCGTTCAGGCAATATGTACGGTATTCGTCTTCGAGACCTTGATGCAGAAATACTAAAAACTTTTGAAGGTGTTGAAAGATTCCCGGTAAATGAAGATTGGAGAATTTCCGCGGAGTTTCAACCATTTGATCCGCCAATAGAAATTGACATCCCGACAATAATCGGCACAATTGAAAAGGAATTCTCCCCTGGAAAACTTGTGTTTAATATAAATGATAAAGAATATGAACTATTCCCTACAAAATCCGGGAATGGACTATTTGTTGTGTTTGCTGATTTAACATCAGGTGAAGAAACTTACGGTGCCGGTAGATTTTTATATACAGATATGCCGGATTCAAATAACATTGTTATACTCGATTTCAACAAAGCATACAATCCGCCGTGTGCATTTTCGAAATATGCAACGTGTCCGTTACCGCCAAAAGAAAATTATTTAAAAGTTATAATTACTGCCGGTGAGAAAAATTACGGAGAAGGGCATTAACAATTTATTTTAATATGGTTCTGATTTAAGATAGACCGTCATTCTTAAAATAAATAACATGATCTTGTGCCTCGGAATAGTTTTTAAACTTTATAATTTTCTTTGAATAGCAAATTCCTAAAAAATATTTCTTTTCTATTCCCAAGTACTTTTCGTTGGGTATTTCATACACCCTCAATGAACGATTTGATCTTCTCAAACCAAAGGTCATTTTTGCATTTTCAAGTTTGATAAAAGCACCTTCATGCTTTGTAGAATTGCAATTTAACGTGAGATAGGGCACAACGCAAGAAAATAATACGTTAAGTCTTGTAATGTGGGAGGGTCTTATAGTTAAGATGTTTACTTGTTTTTGTTAACTATATAAACGCCCATGATAATCATTGCCATCCCTACAAAATGAACGGGATAGAAGGCTTCATTATCAATAACACCCCAAATAACAGCGGCTATCGGAATTAAGTAAGTAACTGTTGAAGCAAAAACAGGCGTGGTTATTTGTATAAGTTTGTTAAATAAAACTAATGCAAAGGATGTACCGACTACACCGAGCAAAAACAAATAGAATAATGACATTAATGCTTCATCATTATTTGCAACAACGTTTATAAAATTTGTTGATAAAAGATACACCGCTGCAAGCGGACCTACTGAAAACATAGCAAGTGAAGTTAAAACAAGTGAGTTTAATCTGGGAAACCATTTCTTTAACAGGTTAATATTAAGACCGTACCCCAGGGTTGCAATAATTACCGCACCGGCATAATGATTGAAACTGCCTAGAGTTCCTTCACTACCTAAAAAACTAAGAGCAACCGAACCGCCGAACCCTATTATCAAACCAATCATCTGCCAACGATTAATTTGTGCGGCGAAAAACAATGCGCCGAAGATTAAAGTAAACATCGGTGTAAGTGCATTAAGTATCCCAGCAAGCGAACTTGTTATACCGGTTTCTGCATAAGCAAATAATATTGCCGGGAAGAAGTTCCCGATTAATCCGACAGCAACAAATTTTTTCCAATCAGTTTTGAAGTGTAGTCTTAGATTCTTAAATGCGATGGGTATCATAACAAGTGAAGCAAACATTATTCTTATTGTCCCAACCTGCAGCGGATCGAAAGCAACCAATCCTCTTTTAATAAGAATGAATGAGCTGCCCCAAACCAATCCGAGAAGTATAAGTATTGTAATAGGAAAAGCTTTGTGTTCGGTGTACTTATCAAAATTCATTCGGCAAATATAAGGAAAGGAACTGTTATAAAGACAACATGTTTCTATTATCTAATAAAGATTTTTTCTGTGAGCTACTTTTATAACAATTATTATCAATTTCTCATCTTCAACCGTAAATACAATTCTATAAACACCGACTCTAATTCGATAATCATTTTTGTCGGTTAACTTTTTACAATCATTAGGACGAGTTGTTTTGGAAAGAGAGGAAATCTTATCAAGCACTTTTTTAAGATACTTGTCAGGCAGCGATCTGATTTCTTTGGCAGCGCTTTTCTTTATTTCTATTTTATAATCTTCCTTCATCTTTCAATTCTTTCAGAAGAGTTTCGTATGAAATAGTCGGTTCGTTAATTCTCTCTTTAATGCTTTGGATATCTTCAGCTTCGTCAAGAAATTCTGCTCTTAATAAATCATTAACTATTTCCGAAATTGAAGATGAAGTTTCTGCCGCTTTTAGTTTTAGAAGTTTGTGAATCTGCGGTTCTAAGTATATTGTTGCTCTTTTGCTCATTACTGACATTGTTTCCTCCTTTTTTTTGTTAATATAGCGTTATGGCGCTAAAACGTCAAACCTCAACCAAAGACATTCTACGAAACCTTTCGTAAACTCATTCGTCTTAATCTTCAGAACAAATAAAAGATTAAAATATGAGCGAAAATCAAAACATTAAGCCAACCACTGCCGAATTGGAAATTCTTCAAATTCTCTGGGAAAAAGGTGAAGTGACAGTTAAAGAGGTGAACGAAGAGATAAATAAGAGAAAAGAAACAGGCTACACAACCACTTTAAAAACAATGCAGATTATGTTTGAAAAAGGTTTAGTTGAACGAAAAAAAGATGGTAGAAGTCACATCTATTCTGCCACAATCAAAAAAGAAAAAACTCAACAGTTATTATTAGATAAAATATTAGATACCGCTTTCGGTGGATCGGCTAGTAAACTTGTTATGCAGGCTTTGGGAAATAAAAAAGCAACCAAAGAAGAATTACAAGAGATCAAAGAATTAATTAACAAGCTTGAACGTGAATCAAAATGAATTTTTTAAGTAATATCGTTCCCGAAAATTTAATTAGTGCATTTGGCTGGATGCTCCTTCATTCACTTTGGCAGGGAGCTTTAGTTGCTGTTCTTTTATCAATCTTGCTACTATTCCTAAATAAAAAATCGGCTCAATTGAGATATTTGGTAACCATCGGAGCACTTTTATTACTTACCGCGATGACAATAAGAACATTCGTTGACCATTACAATATTCTCAATAATCCCTATTCTAAAAAGACTCTAATCCAAGACACAATCAATCAAACACAAAATAACCCAATAACTAATAACTCATTAACCAATAACACAATAACCAACAACAATTTCATAGTGCAGATTACTCAAGGGTTCACCTTGTATTTCAATCAATACATCCCGGTAATCGTAACATTTTATCTGCTTGGTATTTTATTCTTTGCATTAAAGCTAACGGGGGGATTTCTTTATTCGCAAAGATTAAAACATTATCGGACAAATCATGCTGATGAAGTTTATTCTAATATCGTAAACCGTTTTATTGAACAGCTTAATATAAAACAAAAAGTTAAGTTGCTTGAATCCGCATTGGTAAAAGTTCCGGTAACTATCGGTTATTTAAAACCGGTAATACTTTTCCCTATCGGTTTACTTAGCGGAATGAGCTACACACAGGTTGAAGCTGTAATTGTTCATGAACTTGCACATATTAAAAGAGCCGATTACTTGATTAACTTCTTCCAATCTATAATAGAAGTAATCTTCTTTTATCATCCTGCGGTGTGGTGGATTTCGTCTCGCATTAGAGATGAGAGAGAAAATATTTGTGATGATATTTCTTTACAGGCAATCAAACAGCCTTCCGAATTAGCAAAAGCATTGTTATGTCTGAATCAATATCAGTCCGGTCGGTACTCTTTAGCAATGAGTGCGCTTGGAAACAACAATCATTTAATAAGGAGAATAAAAAGAATGACGGGGGAAAACAAACATACTAATTTGAGAAGCAAAGTTTACGCGGCTTCTTTGTTAACTCTGATAATAATTTCATTAAGTGTCGCTGCGTGCAGTACAACAAACGGTGAAAGTATTTATCAAGACAGATCCAATATTGTTTTTGAAGAAGATAGACACAGTGATCATAGATACATTAATACGGATAGGTTGGATGAAGAAAATCAAACATATATTTTCTATAAAAGATTCCGGGGTGAAAAATCCAAATGGGAAGTTACAGTTGATGACGGCAAGATTGTAAGTCTATATAAGGACAGCAAACTTATACCCAATAATGAATATTATAAATATGAAGATATGATTCTCGATGAAATTGAAGAGATTAATTGGGAACTTGAAAAAGTTCACGAAGATCTCTCTTCGTTAAAAGAAGATCTAAAAGATTTAAAGATTGATCTGGGAGAAGACTTTGCTGAGAATATGAAACAAATTGCTGAAGATATTAGGATTAACTTCGACAATGATGAATTTAAAGAAGAGATGAGAAAATTAAAGAAAGAAATGATGCAATTAGAAAAACCCGACTTCCCTTTTGACCGAGAAGAGTTCAAAAAAGAAATGTCGAAATTAAAAGACGACTTATCAAAAATGAAATTCGATATCGACTTAAAATGGAACAACGATGAATTTAAAGAACAGATGAAAAAATTATCTCGCGAAATGGCAAGTATTAAAATAGATATCCCCAAGATTGATATTGATTTTGCGGAGTTAAAAGAAAGAATGAAGAACCTTCGCGAAGAGATGAAGGACCTGGATATTGATATGACAGAACTCAAAGCCGAAATGAAAATCCTTAAAGAGTTTACATCCGAATTAAAAGATGAACTTGTCTCCGATGGAGTGATAGAAAACACTAAAGAGCTTAGACGATTAGAATTTGATGACGATGCGATGTATGTAAACGGCAAACAAGTTCCGGAGCATCTGTATAAAAAATATAAAGAGATTTATAAAAAACATTACGATGAATATCCTAACGGGAACTCTTTCAGAATTTATAACGATTAATAACTCTAAGAGGCTGTATCAAAAGTTAAATTCAAATAAATAATCTGCGGAAATCAGTTCAAATCTGCGGGTATCTGCGTTCCAATTTTTTAAAAAAACTTAACTTTTGAGACAATCTCTTTATTTTTTTAAGAAAAAACATATTTTGCAATATCAAAAAAAATTGACTTATCAATAAAACAACAAAACATATTATCCTAGCCGCGGAAGAAGTCCTTTAAACTCAGCACTGACTTACATGAAGTTAGATATGCTGAGTCCACAAACAGACTTTATTAGTTATTTCAATTAACTGTTAAAAAGGACTATTTAAAATGACATCACTAAAAAATTTAGGCTGGGATGATTTCTTTCAATCTCAACTCGATAAAAACGAAACATTAATTCCGGGTAGAATTTCTACCGAGAATAAAACAAACTATTTTGTTCAAACAGAATTCGGTGAAATTATAGCCGAAGTTTCCGGTAAACTATTCTTTTCCACCGAGGAAAAAAGTGAATTGCCCAAAACGGGTGATTGGGTTTTACTCGATTATTTTGAAGACGAGAAAAAAGGCATAATTCAAAAAGTACTTGAACGGAAAACAAAACTTTCACGTAAAGCTGCCGGAAGTAAAACAGAAGAACAAGTGTTTGCCGCAAATGTTGATTACGTAATGATCGTTCATCCGATTGACGAAAGCTTCAATTACAACAAACTTGATAGACAGCTTGTCGTGGCATATCAAAGTAAAGCAGAACCGATTGTTGTTTTAAGCAAATCGGATTTGTGTGAAAATATTGATGATATATTACGCTCGATTAATGATAACCATACTGTTAAACTAATTCCGACAAGCACGGTTACAAGTGAAGGAATAGATGAACTTAAAGAGATTATCGAAGTCGGCAAAACATATGTATTAATTGGTTCATCGGGTGTAGGTAAATCAACATTGATTAATAAACTATTTGGAAAAGATATTTTAAAAACTCAGGAAGTTCGTTCCGTTGACAATAAAGGAAAACACACAACAACTCATCGCGAATTAATTGTTTTACCATCAGGCGGTATATTAATTGATAATCCTGGAATAAGAGAATTGCAATTATGGAATTCCGAAGACGGATTAAGTCAAACTTTCGGTGAGTTTTCAGAGTACGAAGATCAATGTAAATATAAAGACTGTACTCACACCGTTGAAAATGGTTGTGCTGTTTTATTTGCATTGGGAAAAGGCGAAATATCTAAAACGAGATATGATAATTATTTAAAGATGCGTAAAGAGTTGGAATATTTAGAAACCAAACAAAACGATTCCGCTGCTATGAATAAAAAGAAAAAATGGAAAAACATCAGTAAGGAAATAAAAAGATATTTCAAAGATGTGAAAAATACAGATCGGTAAAACGGAGGGCTTCATGCCCTCTATTTATATTTCAATATATTCTCTTAAATCTGATTTTAAAATTTGTTCAATTTCTTCAAAATTAGATTTATCTGTTTCACAGAAAATAAACCCGAACACGTTTGTTTTTATGATATCCATTTTTCTGAATTCAAGAATCTTATTAAACTTACTTAGCAGTATATCATAATCGAATGATTTAATTTGTTGTGGTTTATAACCGGTTGAATTATCCAATACAATTATAGTATAGAGCTTATTTTCTTTTCCAACAAGAACCTTGTCCCAATCCGGTTTCTTTTGTTCAAAAAAATATTCGATAGAATTGATATCGTATGAAAAATATGTTGAATCTGCGGTTGTACACCAGCCGCCAAATCTCATTGGATTAATTTCAATGGGAAAAATTTTATTATCCTCGGTTACTCTGACTTCAACATGCAAAGGAAAATTTTTTAATTCGGAAAACTTTGAAAGTTCATTTAAAAAATTAGTGAACGGTTCTAGTTTCTCATTTATGATTTGAGGTGAAGAAAGATAAACTCTATCTCCTACATCTTCCGAATGCGAGAAGAGATGGTGGAATATATTTAAAACTACTGGTTCACCTAATTCATTAAAGTAAGCATCAAAAGCGAATTCTTCACCATCAATGTATTTCTCAATGATGAAACTCCCGGTATTTAAAACCGATAAGGGATACAAATGTTTAACATGTTCGATTTCACTTTCAATAGAACTAACTTTTTGTCGCCAATCATCAGCGGATAGAATTTTATAAACACCCATACTAAAAAATCCAACTGCAGGTTTTAATATGATGGGAAACGGAATCGATGAGACGTCAAGATTTTTAAGATCATTAATTTTTACTTCTTGAAAAAAATAATCCGGATACAATTGTTGAATTGAGCGACGAAACCGCACTTTGTCTTTAAATAAATTAATTATATCAGGCAGATTAGTGTTTTCTAAATTCTTTTCAATCCAGTCAATTGAATTTTCAGAATTAGTGTATACTAGAGGAAATTTCTCTGCGTTTAATGCTTTACTTGCATCTTCACTTCCAATGAATTTAATCTCATTTAATAGATTCAAATCACTTACCGGAGTTGAAGCTAAAGTTGGATAATTATTTTTGAGAATTGTTTCTTCTAAGAATTTTGAAACATGGGGTTTGTCGAGCAATATCATTCAATAATTCCTTAGTGGGACAATAATAAAATTAAAAACTGGCTCTCAAAGATATAATAAAATTCCTTCCCGGTGCAGCCAATCCTGAACTATATGGTCTGTATCTCTGATCGGTTATATTTTCTATACCGCCGCTAATCAATAACAAATCACTTAATTGATAACTCATTTTCAAGTTAAGCGTGTACCAGCTTGGCGAGTAAGGGTTACCGTCTGTGTCTTCTGCATAAAGATAAGTTTTGCCTCTTTCTTCTTCGGCAAGATTATCATAGCTTACTTCACCGTTGTAAACTGCGTACAAATCCATTTTTAATCTTTGCGCGGAAAATGTTAAGTGAGTCGAGCCGAACCAAGGACCCGCATGTCTAAGCGGACTTTTATTTCCGTCGTCAAGCTCTTCTTCACCTTTTTGATAATTGAAACGAGTTGAAAATCCGAATCCCGCGGGAAGTTTTAATTCTATACCGGTTTGAATTCCCCAAACATAAGCACTTGCCGCATTTTGTATGGCTTGAATTTGACTAAGTTCGCCCGAATAGACTAAACTGTCTAAACCGCTTAATGAATAATTTCTTCTTACCATTGCTTCATCAAGAAAAGTGTAGTAACCGGTTAAATCTATTTTCATATAATCGTTAAAGACTTTTGCTATACCAAGCTCAGCGTTGTATGCATATTCGGCTTTAAGATTTGGGTTTGGTATGACAACACTGCCCGGTTCGGAATCGAATACTTTTCCCATATCATCTATGTTTGGTGAACGGAATCCGCTGGAAAGATTTAATCCAATTGACCAGGATTTTTCCGGTGTATAAACCAAACCGATACTTCCTGTAAGTGCACCATTATTTAATTCTGTTTTTGTAAAAGGAAAAGGATAAAATGTTGTATCAAACTCAGCATTTATATTAAAATAATTGTACCGCGCACCGGCTTGTAAAAGTAAATTTTGACTTATCTTAAATTGATAAGTTAAATAAGCCGCATACGACGACCAATTTGATTGCGGATATCTTGAAGGTCCGGTGACAATATCTCTTGTTAAAATATTTTCATCACTCCCGGTTGAAGCTACATCATTGTAAACATATTCTAATCCGTAAATAATATTATGTTGTTGATCGAAAGACTTATTGAAATCAAAGTTGATCGAGTATGCATTTACTTTTTCGATTCTGCTTCTTTTTATATCATCGTTAAAATCTCTGTCGATTCGGCTTTCCTCAAAAAATTGATGAGCCAATCGAATTGTCATATCATCATAAAAAGAATTATTGTGTTGATTAGTAATTTCCAAATTATTCATCATCCATTTTTGCGGACCGTAATACCACTCGGCACTTCTCGGTAAACCGTTTCTTGTTCTGATTAATCTGTCATAACGATCATAGTTAGATGTACTTGCATAATGGAAACCATAACTCAAGCTCCAATTCTCATTAGGTTTGTATCTTAACTTTTGCATTAAGTTAATTTGTGAATAACCGGTTGGTATTTGTAATTCGGGATCATCATTTAAGAAAACTTTGTCCTCGCCATCGATTCGTTTTACATAAAACGGTTTAAGATATTCATCGGGTCCTACCGAACCCATTTTCAAATCACCGTAATCCGTATGGGTTATACTTGTAATCATTGCAAAGTTTTTCCAGCCGAGATTTATATCAATGTGGCCTGTAAATTCATTGTTGGAGGTTGAGTGGCGAACGGATGAATTTCCCTTAATAAAAATTGATTCATTCAATGAAAACTGAGGACTCAAAGTATAGAAACTCATTACACCGCCGATTGCATCACTGCCGTATAAAATTGAACCGGGACCGAACATAACTTCGGCTCTTTCTATTGCAAACGGATCGAGTGAAATGACATTTTGTAAATTTCCGCTCCGGAATATTGCGGTGTTCATTCGTATTCCATCAACTGCAATTAATAAACGGTTTGTTGCAAACCCGCGTATCATAGGGCTTCCGCCGCCTTGCTGACTTTTCTGAATCAAAACTTCTCCGGAGATATTTAACAAATCAGCGGCAGTCTGTGGATTTTGTAAAGCCAAATCCTTGGGAGTTACCATTGAAACTTTTGTCGGATTCTCTCTCGCAAGCTGATTCCATTTTGCAGCAGATACTACAATTTGATCCAAGGAAATATTAGTTGCTTCCAAATGAATTATAAATTTGAGATCTTCAATTTCTGAAAAAGTAAGCCGCTTTGTTTTATAACCCAGCATTTGAAAGGAAATAATTTCTGCATTTTCAAATCTGGAAATGTCGGCTTTACCGGAGGCATTAGTCAAAGTAAAAGTTTTTGGTTTTTCGCTTGAGATATTTACTAATTCAAGCGGATGGCTTGTTTCACTATCCAAAACCGTTACAACTTGTGCAAAACCTTCTGTAAAAAATATCAAAGTAAAAAATAATAGAATATATTTCTTCACTAACTACTCTAAGTATACGTTTCTGATTGTTAATTAGTTTTAATCACTCCGAGAGTAACATCATCGCTTTGTTCAGCACTGCCTCTGAACTTACTTATACTGTTGATTATTTTGTTTAAAAGTTTATCCGGGGGAAGTCCGGCATACTTTACAATTAATTTCTTGAACCGATCTTCTCCGTATTCAATATTAGATTTATTCATTGCTTCCGGTATGCCGTCTGTATAAAAAATAATCAAGTCATCACTCTTTAAATTGATAGTCTCGGAATCATAGGGAAAATCTATACTTCCTAACAATAATCCGCCTTTATTTAACTCAATTAATTCCGATGAACTATTATCAAAAAAGTATGTTGGGTTGTGACCTGCGTTTATACTTATTATTTTTTTTTCGGGATGTATTAATAGTCCGAACCAAGCTGTTGCAAATTTATCTTGAGTAGTAGATGTAATTAAAAACCTATTTAACGATTGAACAAAATCATTTAAATCAAACTTCTCCTTACTTATTATTAAATAGGTTTGAATAAAGGAGTAAATTGTTGAGACAATTAATGCTGCAGATACACTTTTGCCCGAAACATCCGCAACAAAAAATAAAGTTTGGTTATCATTTATTTTTATTACGTTATAATAATCACCGCCGACTTCTTTTGCCGGGATTAGTTTTGCGCTTATATCGATATTATCAAATGAAGGAAGTTCCGAAGGCAGAAGTTTCTGCTGTATTTGATGTGCAATTTTTAATTCATAATTAAGTTGTTCGGTTTTAATTTCAACTTCGGTAAGACGGGCGTTTTCAATTGCAAGTGCACATTCTGAAGCAAGCAGATTAAACAAATCAATATCTTGTTGATTAAAAAGCCGGTTATCTTTTTTATTAATTACCTGAATTACTCCAACCAATTCATTTTTTCTAATCATCGGCGCACAGAGCATGTTTCTTGTTTTGAATCCTGTTGCAATATCAAAATCTTTGTTAAATCTTGGGTCGGAATAGCAATCATCAATATTAATTTCTTTTTTATGATGAGCAACCCAGCCGGCAATTCCTTCACCGATTTTTATCTTCTTATGTGTTAATGCTTTTCTCTTTTCGCCGGAAACAGTATGAAAATATAAGTGCTTCTCAGAGTTGTTATATAATAGCAAAGAGCTTGCTTCGGCATTCAACAAACTTTTACTAGAGCTGATTATTTCATTCAGTAAATCGGGAAGGGGTTTTTTCTCAAGGATATTTTGAGAGACTTTATTAAAGAAAAGTAATCGCTCAATTAAGGCTGAATAATTAGGACGATCATTGTAGTCGTCGGTAGAAACGTTTGTCATTTGTTTTTTAGTTTTAAGAATCGTTTGAAAAATACGCTTTATTCAAATTATTTGCATCTTTTTACAGATTTATTTTAGAATCATTCTAATTGGGCACTTTTGACAACAATTATTTGTTTAGTCAAGTGAAACAATAATAATGGTTTTAATTTGGAACAATGTTGCAACCTACAATGTTCTTAAATATTGTGGGGGGAATGAAAAAAACAATTTTATAATAAAAAGGAGCATAACAATGAAAAAAATAAACATAATCTTGTATTTCTTGCTTTTTGCCGTATTAACGGTAAGCGCCCAAACAAATTGGAGTTTCGATAAATCACATTCAAAAATCGGTTTTACCGTTTCCCATATGGTCATTACCGATGTTGACGGAAAATTCAACGAATATGAGGGTACCGTTGTAACAGAAGGTGAAGATTTTGAAGGAGCTCAAGTTAACTTCACAATAGAAGCTAACAGTATCAATACGGATAACGAAAGAAGAGATAATCACTTAAAATCTGATGACTTCTTCGCCGCTGACGAATATCCACAAATTACCTTTGCCGGTAAATCAATGAAAAAAGTCAGCGAGAACAAATACGAACTCGTTGGTGATCTTACCATTCGAGGAATAACAAAAGAAATTAAACTGGATGTTACTCATAACGGTACGGTACAAGATCCATGGGGAAATACTAAAGCCGGGTTTAAGCTTGCCGGTTCTTTAGATAGATTTGAATATGGTTTAAAGTGGAACACCGCAATTGAAGCCGGAGGTTTGGTAGTTGGAAAAACCGTGTATCTTAACATTGACATACAATTGAAAAAAGAAGTAACGACAGAATCATAATGAAACTTGAAGAAGAGATAAAACAAGAGAAATTCAAAAGTGAATTACACAAGCTGGCTGTGAATATTATTTATACTCACAGCTGGCTTAATTATCATCAAATCCGATTATTAGTTAAATATAACCTTACACCGCAGCAATACAATATTCTAAGAATCCTGCGAGGTCAACACCCGAATCCTGCTACGGTTAATTTATTAAAGGAACGGATGCTAGATAAGATGAGCGATGCATCTCGATTGGTAGAACGCCTGCGAATAAAAGACCTTGTAGAAAGAAAAAACTGTAAAGAAGACAGAAGAAGGGCAGAAGTAATAATCACAGAAAAAGGGCTTGAGGTTCTTCAAGAACTTGATATTTTCGAAGATAAATTCCAATTTGTTTTTAAAAACATCGGCGAAGATGAAGCTAAGGTTGTTAATGATCTGCTTGACAAAATCCGCGGATAATCCTTTCAAAGACTCTATAAAAATTAATCCATAATTACAAATCTTTGTCCATATAAAAATTTTTCATCAGAAAAATTTTTTCCAATATTTTTTTTATTTCCTTTTACTAACTTATTACAGAAGAAATAATTTATTTATCGGAGAATTAAGATGGCGATAACTATCAGCAAAGCTACCAATGAAATAGTATCATTGTTAAAGAAGCAAGTGCATCCTAATGACAAGAAAAAAACTTATTGGAGTTTAATGAGCGAGCAATTAACAGAAGAGGGAACCTGGGATAGTAATCTTATAAACCAAATAAAAGAAATAATTATTGAGTGGGTTAATAAATTAAAAAAAAGCGATCTCATGGATTTATGGGAAGATAGCGAAACGGCGGCTGAAAATTATTCGGGAAACAACGAACCCGACAACGGCGTTATGGTTGAAGAATTAAGCGAAGAATTACTTGACTTAACATTAAACAGAATTGAAGATTCCGTTCCCCGGGAGGAATATTACATTCCGGAAGCAAAAAACCTCGACAAAAATTTTTCCGATGACGATGATTTTGCCGATGCAATAGATGACGACATATTTGAAGATGATGACTTAGATGATTTTGAAGACAATTACTTTGATGACGACGATAGATACTAATTCACCGTTGATTTTATTCTCTTGTTCGAATATGTAAAAATCCCTCACCTATTTTTATCTAATTTTTTTATTTACCTGCACTAAGTACATACTTTTTAAAGTAATTAATTGCGATATTGGGACATCGGGTATTTTTTGCCTAATTTGTAAATGCTGCTGCTCAATTATTTTACCGGCATAAGTTGAAATAGAGGAGGTCCGTATGAAAAGCAAAAACTCCAAATTTACTCTTGTCCTTTTAGCTTCTATAGCCGTCGTTATTATTGCACAATCTTTTAGAGTAAATGAAATACCAAACGGAAATATAAATGCTTGCGCAAACTGCCATTTTAATCCCGCCGGCGGCGGTGCAAGAAATGCATTCGGAACAGAGGTAGAAAACAATTTTCTTACCGTTCCCGGTCCTTCGGGACATGTTCAGTGGGGTCCGGAACTTGCGGCTCTTGATTCCGATGGTGATGGATTTACAAACGGTGAAGAGCTCCAGGATCCAAACGGCGAATGGCGTCCCGGTAATCCTCTTCCCGGTCACCCGGCATTTGTTACAAACCCGGGAGATCCTAATAGTTTCCCGGTGGAAGCAATTATTGTTTTATCACCAAATGGCGGAGAATCTTTTGAACCCGATCAACAAACCGAAATAACCTGGGCAAGCAATCTTGTTGATAATGTTACTATTGAGTTCACTTCAGATAACGGGGGAAGTTGGTCGGAAATTGTAAATACTCTGCCATCAAACGGTAGTTATTTGTGGACCGTCCCGAACATTTCTTCTAATGAGTGTTTAGTCAGAGTGAGCGATATTGAAAGCAACGCTTTTGATCAAAGCGATAATGTATTTACTATAGTTGACCCGACTAATGTAATTGATGATTTGAAATTAACTTTTAGCCTTAGTCAAAACTATCCGAACCCTTTTAATCCCGTTACAACAATTCAGTTTCAAATACCAAAACTATCCGATGTTGTATTGAAGATATACAGCTCTACGGGTGAGTTGGTAAAAATTCTAATAGACAGTCCATTGAGTCCGGGACAACATCACGTTGTTTGGAATGGTAAAAATCAGTTTGGTCAAAATGTTGCATCCGGCGTATATATATACCAGCTCAAGTCGGATCAACTGGCTGAAACTAAACAAATGATATTGATGAAATAATAAATTTATGTGGGGGGTGCTTAATATATAAGTAACCCCTGCTTCATCTCTTATTAAATTCAGGAGTTACCCCGAAATTTAAATGAGTATTCATCTAAGTTGTTTAGTTTATAACACATTTAGCAATTAGCAAATGGAAAAATTAACTATATGTAGTATAACAATATTGTATTTATTCGCGCACTACCGGCTTACGCTTTTACCTTTGGATTGAGCGAATAAAAACACAGCACATTAAACGAGTCCCTTTTTTTAGCCGCGAATTCGCGAATTAGCGGCTTACGCTTTTTTTGCCGTGGATAAGCTAATGATAAATTGTCGATTTAACTGTTCTTAGAATTTTGGGGTAACTCCTTTTATTAAATTTCATTGATGGTTTTCTCATCTATTCATATTTTACCAAATGATTAATAAAACATAGGTATGATATGTCTAATATCAAGCTTGCTCTCCTTATCCTAATAACACTTTTAGTAATAATAAGTATCGCGCAAACCGAACCAAATGAGAAAGGAAGAGTAACCGGCATTGGCGGAATATTTTTTAAGACTGAAAATCCACAACAAACAAGAGAGTGGTATTTTAAAAATCTTGGCTTAGCGCCTAATGATTACGGTTCAATGTTTGAGTTCATAGAATCAGATTCAAAAAAGACAGCATATTTACAATGGAGTCCGTTTAATTCTTCGACAAAATACTTCGAGCCTTCCGAAAAAGATTTTATGATAAATTACCGCGTTGTTAATATTGAAGCGTTAGTTGAGCAATTGAACGCAAACGGTGTAACGATTCTCGATACTATTGCAACATATGAATACGGAAAGTTTGTCCATATAATGGATTTAGACGGGAATAAAATTGAACTCTGGGAACCGGTTGATGTTACGTTTGAAAATCTCTATGAAGGAAAAACAACAAAGTAATTTTATATAAGCTCATAGTATAATATGAAAAAAGAAAATTATCAGAAAGCTATTGATTTTTGAAATAACTTATTGATGAAAAAGTTTTGGGAGAAGTATATAGAAGCACAATAATGATTACTTATTATCAATCTTGTCCAAGACACTATTTGTGTAAAATTTAAATGCGGGCATTGTTAACATTTTATCAAAAATATTCATTGCTGTTTCAAGTTGAGGATCTTTTATTGAGTAATTTCTTATCTGATTATAGGCTGAGATAAGTATGTCAAAAGGCTTTTCACCAATGGCATTATGTTGAATATCGGGTAATTCTAAATTTTCAAAATTTTGAAGCAAGTTAATACATTTTTTCGGTTCGTGAACAACACACTTCTTTAAATATGTATAGAAATTCGATGAATCACGACTCTCAATTTTTGCTTTAGAATAAGTAATAAGAACATCATAAATTTCATTAAAAGAATCTACTTCAAGTTCATTGAAACCAAATGAATATTGGTGACGCACCTCTTTCGAATTATTATTTAAGAATCTAATAAAAACTTTTCGAGATAATTCTCTTATATAGGAATCATTGTAAGTTAGATGTCTGAATGCACAATTAACCGCACCAGCTTTTGCATGATCACTTTTTGAAACAAGTTCTTCAAATAGCATTCCTGAACATTTAAGTTTTTTCATTCGGGCAATTAATAGAACCTGAGCTAAATAATCATGATAATTAGAGTAACCTTGTTCGATATCTGAATTGACTATCGCTTTAATATGCGGTGTAAATTCAGTTAAGTAATCATCCATTAAATAACGGATTGAATTTATACCATATTTAATTACATTTGGATCATGATCTTTCGTTAAAGAAATAAATAATTCAAAAGCTTTTTTCTTGTCATGTTGAATAAGATAAACTAAGTGCCTCATCATACACGAACGAAAAGAGACAGAAGATATTTCAGCGAAGTCGAAGAGTCTGTTAATAATTCTACTAAAATATTCTTTATCGGAGGCTATTTTCATGAGATGAGTAACTGCTGATCCTTTAAGAGTATTAATCCCTATGTGGTATGGATCTAACCCTGCCGGTTCTTGAGAATCATCATAGTAAATAAACTCTTCTAATAATTTAATCAATCCAACGTCATATATCTTATTATTAATCAAGGGCTCAAGAGACCAACAAATTCTTTGCTTATATTCTATGTTTGAAAAAGATTTGGCGTGAGTTATTATTAATCTTTTTAATTTATCCAAATGCTTTTGGGATTTGCTAAAACCACTAATGCCTTCGGCTAAGTATTTCCAACTAACCTCGCTATCTAAATTTAATATGAAATTGAAGAATTTTAGTGGTTCCTTTTCAACACAATTTGCAAATGCTCTAGAATGCTCTACTAAACCTCCGGTTAATCGACCATCCCTGTAACCCATTTTGTGTTGATTTGCTTTCCCCCAATCTGTACTGTCATCGTATACTTGAAATGATAGTTCCCATTGTTTAAGCGACATTTTTTCGTAAGCGATCTCAGGAAGTGGGGCTCCGACAGTTGAAGTTATTATTGGAGCAGGTTGTACGTCCTTATAGTGTGGAAATTTTCTCCTTAATTCCAGAAGCCTAGTTTTAATTTTAGGGTATTTTTTTTGTTCATCAGGCGGTATTGCATTTAAGAGAAAATATTGGGTTTGACCAAAAAAATTAAGAGAATTCTTTTCCCTTTCCCACTTGGGATAAAAATCCAAAAATATTTTATTTAATAATTGTTTTTGTTTAGTTGTAAAAAAAGGATAACACTTTGTCAAGGTTTTGTTCACTATAAAAGCAAAACCACCATCTAAATTGTAATTTTCAAGAAAACTTTTTTTCGTGATTAACTTAAAGAATATACCTTTATGCAAAGCAGGGTTCTTCATATAACACAGACAAAGTAATCTTAGAATAGTTATTTGTTTTGTGTTGAGATGACTTTCGAAGAAATATAAGAATTCCTTTTTATCCATTGAAAGTGTTGGCAAATATTTTTCCATTAACTGCATTAACTCGTAGTGATAAAAAATTGCTTTATCCCTAGAATGGTACATAAAGTAAGCCTTATCTAACAAATAAGGTTGAAAATCATTCCAAAGAGTTTTATCACTCAATAAACAAATTATTTCAAAAATAGTTTTTGTGGTTCTATTTGGAAGCTTCTCATAAAGCTTTTTTAGAAGTTCAATATCATGATAACCAATTGTTTGTGATATTTCACTCTTAGAATTAGATTCAAAGTTTCTAATTTTATTGACAATATACTGTGAGTAAGTTTTAAGAACCCATTCGGGATTGCAATTGACAGCTTCTTCGTATATAAAGATGGAGAGCGTATCAAAATTTGTTTTCTCAATCTCACTTTTAATACTTTTATAAATCTTTGGACCAAGTGGATTAGACCAATCTTTTAATCCCAGAAGAGAATTAATCACTAAACTACTGTGTTGTTTTTGGGAAGAGATATCTAAGATGAATGGCAATAATGTTGAGGGAAATCTTTCCATCAGTACTCGTAGTTTCCATGTAATTGTATTTTTAAGATTCTCTTCTGTTGAATCAATTAATTTATTTAATACTTTTTTATTTATAAAGTAGTTTAACCAACCTTCGCTATGCATTAGTTCAAGAAAATTTTCAAACAAAAGCTTATCATTTTTAATTGTTGAATCAAAAAGAGCCAACTCTTTATCATTCGGGGATTCGAGTTTAGCCAGATATTGGAGTAATAAGTGCTTGATATGGAAACGTATTGTATCGTCTCTCAGTAAAACATTCATTTGATCAAAGTAAGTTGGATGGTTAGAATCTCGAAGGTAGTTAATTACTTGAATAACTTGTGAACGTATGAATAGACCCTGATGTGAATTTTTAAGGTGTTCATATAACGACAAGTTTTTTGAAATAAAGGATATTGCAAAAACATAATCAAAAAAGGTCTGGTGAAAAAATTGAATTTCCTTTTGTTCTTCTAATAAAAGTCCTTCATGTAGTAAGTAGTTTAATTCTTTCTCATTATTTCTAAATTGGACAGAAGGTGTTGATAGAGTTTGCCATTCATTCATTTTTAATGCAATCTTTTTCAAAAGTTTATCTGGGTAAAGATTAGATGGTGAGCAATTAACTTTTTGTTTCCATAGCTCTTCATATAAATCTTGTAATGTTTTAATAGAATGAATATTCAGTCGGGATGAATATATTTGGCAAAATATCTCTAAATGAAGAGGCACTTTAATTAACTCAGTTAATTTAATCGGCAAATCTTTTGTACTAAGTCCAAAATCGCTTATGATACTATCTACTTGTTCAGTTTCTAATTCTGGTATCCGAATAATATTGTTGTCTTGTAAACCAATTAATAAAGGGTCGAATTTTAAATCAAAACTCCGTGATGATATAACAATTCTTACATTACTATTCTTTGATAGAGAATCTATTAAGTTAAAATAAGTTGTAATTGCTTGTCTGTCTCTAGATAGGCTTTGAGAAAGAGCGTCAATTTGATCTACCAATAAAACAACCTTTTCCTCTTTAGCTAATTTTAAAACTAATTTACTTATGTCATCTTCTAGTCTTAGCTCTTTTCTTAATTCTTCTTGTGAATTTTTTATATACCTGTCACTTTTTATTCCTAAAAAGGGAATTTTTTTTTCTTTTAATTCCTCTGTGACATTTTTCATTACCACAGACTTTCCATAACCAGCCCCCGCTTCTAATATCAAAATGTTTGATTCGGATTCATCTAATTTTCTATCTATCCACTCAACAATTTGATGAGTTTCTTTCCTTGCAATACGTCTTTGTTTTGTAGTTAAAAAGCAACTTTTAAATGAGGTCAGCACACTTGATGAGTTAATTAAGTCTTTTTTAATTGATCGCGGCTCCATAAGAGAAATTGCTTTGATTTCTCTTTTTTCAAATTCATTTAAAACTATTTCTTGATCAATTGTTTTTTGCCAAATAGCTGCTTCGCAAGCAATATCAAATAGCAGATCGGTCGCTAAGTCGGGGTTGTTAACATGATATTGGAACCTTGCTTTAATATCTTTTTTTAGTTTTCGCGTAGTGATTCCAAAGTCTACATCTACAACTTTTGCTAGTCTTCTTAATCTTGTATTAGAGTAACCAAAATATTCTTTAGCTTTCTCCCATTGACTTAACCAGTTTCTCGATTTTAAACGTTCGTCAATTTCAATTATCTTTTCAGTTGAAGAAACTTGTCTGAAAATTTCATCCAATAAAACTGAGTTATCTCTACTTACAAAGATTAATTTTCCCTTTGGGTTTTTTTCAAAATTTTTTTTGAACTGACTCAACACATTTTGATTTGTTAATTCACTAAATGTCCAATATCCCTTATCATTTGGTGCTTTGTATTTAATATTATAATAGGTACTCACTCCATTACTTATTATTAGCAAGTCGTCACAATTAACAATTTCGGCAAAGTCTAAAACCTTTCCATTTTGATCTATCTTTTGAATAATCTGATATTTTACTTCAGGTTTAACGCGAATAGTTGAATCAAAATAGAGATCACTTATTTTATAGGCAGTATACCATAGTTGAAATAATACCCCAGCATTATTTGCAGGACCACCTCTAGAGGGCATATTAACACCTAAAATTTTTTACAATTGAACTAATATTAAATAGATTCGAGACAAATGTAAATGAAATGAGGTCAGTTTAAGATCGATAAAAAATGATTATATTATCTATATACCTATGAAACTACTTTTACTTACATTTATATTTTTAGGCGGTACATTAAGCTACCCACAAAACAAACCAGATGAGAAAATGGAATATTTAGCCCTCGGTGATTCATATACAATAGGCGAAGGAGTTTTAGAAACTGAACGTTTCCCTATTCAGTTAGCGGCATGGTTGAACGAACATGGTTATGAAGTTGACACTCCTCAAATTATTGCAAAAACCGGATGGACAACCGACGAACTTTCCGCTGCTCTCGATGAAAAAGAACCTATCGGTAAATTCGATTTTGTTACTCTTCTTATTGGCGTAAACAATCAATACCGCGGAAGAGATGTTGAAAACTTTAGAAAGGAGTTTGTAAAATTATTAAATAGGGCTGCGGGCTATACACATTCTATTAAAAATGTAATTGTAGTATCAATACCTGATTGGGGTGTTACTCCTTTTTCAATTAGCAAAGGAAGAGATCAAATAAAAGTTTCTGAAGAAATTGATTTGTATAATTCAATAAAAAAAGAAGAGACGGAAAAAGCCGGTGCGCATTACCTTTATATAACCGACATTTCAAAAAAAGCTCAAGATGATGAAACACTTCTGGCGAAAGACGGGCTGCATCCTTCCGGTAAAATGTATTCGTTATGGGTTGAAAGAATTTTCCCTGTTTGTGAAACAATAATTATTAATAAGAATAAACAATGAAATTTCATTCGAAAGATATTTCGCTTGCAAAAAAACTTGACGCGGATGATCCTCTAAAGAGTTTTAGAGATGAGTTTGTAATTACCGAAGAAAAAACAATCTATCTTAACGGAAACTCACTTGGGCGATTACCGCTAAAAACTCAATCCAACCTAAACCAAGTAGTTAATAAACAATGGGGTGAAAGGTTAGTTAGAAACTGGAACGAAGGCTGGTATGATTTGCCCGGCAAAGTCGGAGCCAAAATTGCAAAGATTATAGGGGCTCAAGAAGATGAGGTTATAATTGCCGATTCAACATCAATTAATTTATATAAACTTGTTTTGGCGGCTTTACAATATCAAAGCGAAAGAAAAACAATAGTCAGCGATGAGTTTAACTTCCCTTCCGATCTTTATGTTATTCAAGGAATTATAAAGCAATTACAAAAAGACCATAACCTTGTAATTGTAAAAAGTAATGACGGAATAACAATTGATTCGGAAAACATAAACATGGCAATAAATTCCGAGACTGCTCTATTAACATTGTCTCATGCTTGTTTTAAAAGTGCCTTTCTTTACGACATGGAAAGAATAACAAAATTAGCACATGATTCAGACGCATTAATGCTCTGGGATTTAAGTCACTCAGTTGGAGTTGTTGATATAGATCTAAACAAATCAGATGTAGATATGGCAATTGGTTGCACTTACAAATACTTAAACGGGGGTCCGGGTGCGCCTGCTTTTATTTATGTTAGGAAAGATCTTCAAGATAAACTGAATCCTTCTATTTCGGGATGGTTTGGTGACAGCAGCCCCTTCGAATTTAATTTAGAATACAATGCTTCTGAAGGAATAAAAAAATTTCTTACAGGAACACCTCCAATTGTTTCTCTATCCGCCGTTGATTCAAGTATAGATTTAATATTGGATGCCGGAATAGACAGCATTCGAATCAAGAGCATTAAACTAACCGAGTACCTTGTCTTCTTGATTAATAATATTTTATTACCTCTTGAGTTTAAAATCGGATCTCCCCTTGATGAAAATTTTAGGGGTTCACATATTTCTATAAGACACCCTGAGGCATTTAAGATTGTTAAAGCAATGACGGACGAAAAAAATAATATGGTTGTAATTCCCGATTTTAGAGAACCGGATAATATTCGTTTAGGATTAAGCCCGCTCTATACAACATTTGAAGAACTTTGGCTTACCGTAAATAGAATTGAAGAAATAGTTCTAACAAAAGAGTATCAAAAATACCAGGAAATAAAAAGCGTTGTAACCTGATATATTGTCTTATTGTATTCTTTTAATGTTGACCACATCACAACTCATTCGCTTTATATATAATATTCTTTTCCAAATTATTAATATTACAAATGTAATCTAAGTCAATTAACACAAAACGGAGTAAAGATGAATAATTCTTTTTACAGGTTCATTGGTACAACAGTTCTTTTGTTATTATTGTTTCCCGTAACTAACAATGCACAATTTGAAGTAGGTAAACATCATTTAGGTCCATCGTTAGGATTTTATTTTCATGGTAGTTCGGTAATATTTGGAGCGAATTATGAGTATGGTATGGAATTAAAGGATATCGGTAAAATTGGTGTCGGCGGAATTATGCGTTACTATAGTTATGACGCAGGATGGTGGACTTATTCCGATATCTTGATTGGAGCACAAGGCAACTATCACTTTAATTTAGATAACAAAAAATTGGATCCTTGGTTAGGATTACTTATTGCTTTTGACATTGGGTCTGTTGACTACAAAGGTCCGCAAAGCCAATGGTACCACGAACCATCATACGGCGGGTTCTGGGTTGGTTTACATGCAGGTATGCGTTATTGGATTTCCCCGACAATGGCTATCACGGGCAGATTTGGTTTCGGTTCTTACAGCTACAGTGCGTTTGATGTGGGCGTTGATTTTAAATTATAAAACAAAAAAGAGGCTGTATCAAAAGTAAATTTCAAATAAATAATCTGTGGAAATCAGTTCAAATCTGCGGTATCTGCGTTCCAATTTTATACAACACTTTACATTTGATACAGCCTCTTTAATTTTACATTCATTTCTTGTTAAATAAAACTCTTCCTCCCCCTTCATAACTCATAACAATAGTATCACCCGAAGTAAAATTATTCATCAATAATTCGGTAGCAAGCGGATTTGTAATATATTTTTGTATAGTTCGTTTCAACGGACGAGCACCATAAGTTACATCATAACCAAGATTAATTATGAACTCTTTTACATCTTCGCTTACTTCCATGCCGATGTTTTTTTCTTCCAGCATTTTTGCAACACGCTGAATTTGAATATCAATTATTTTTTTTAATTCGGATTTAAGCAATGGTTTGAAGAGAACAATTTCATCAATTCTATTTAAGAACTCGGGACGAATTGTCTGCCTGAGCAATTCACCAAGTTGAGACTTTAATTCTCCCATAATGTCTTCGATGTTCTCTTCAGTTACATTCATGACTTTTTCTTGAATTAAATGTGAGCCGATGTTTGATGTCATAATTATTATTGTATTCTTAAAATCAACTGTTCTGCCTTGGTTATCCGTTAATCTTCCTTCGTCAAGTAATTGAAGAAGAACATTAAAAACTTCGGGATGAGCTTTTTCAATTTCATCAAGAAGCAAGACGGAATACGGTCTTCTTCTAACGGCTTCTGTTAGTTGTCCTCCTTCTTCATAACCGATATATCCCGGAGGTGCGCCTATCAATCTCGACACAGAAAATTTTTCCATGTACTCGGACATATCAATCCGTACCATTGCATGTTCATCGTTGAATAAAAATTCGGCAAGTGCTCTAGCAAGTTCTGTTTTGCCAACTCCTGTTGTACCGATAAAAATAAATGAGCCGATCGGGCGATTAGCATCTTGCATTCCCGCTCGTGATCTTCTTATTGCATTTGATACGGCTTCAACAGCGGCTTCCTGCCCGATTACTCTTTTATGTAATTCATCTTCCATTCTTAGCAATTTGCTGCGTTCGCTTTCCAGCATTCTGCTTACCGGAATGCCCGTCCACTTTGCCACAACTTCGGCAATATCTTCAGCTTCAACTTCTTCTTTCAACATTTTTTTATCTTTTTGAAATTCGGCAAGAGCTTGTGTTTCATGATCGAGTTTCTTTTGTAAGTCATTTATAACTCCGTAACGAAGCTCCGCAACTTTTGCTAGATTTCCTTCGCGTTCATATCGTTCGGCATCAAGCTTCGTGTTTTCGATATCACTTTTCATTTTTCTTATAGACTGAATTTTATCCCGCTCTAATTGCCAATGACTTTTTAAACTGTTTCTTTCTTCCTCTAGATTACTTAACTCTTTTTTGATTTCGTCAAGTCTTGATTTTGATTCGTTGTCGCTTTCTCTTTTCAATGCTTCTTTTTCAACTTCAAGCTGACGAATTTTTCTTTCTATCACATCAAGTTCTTCCGGCATTGAATCGATTTCGATTCTCAGTTTAGAAGCCGACTCATCAATCAAATCGATTGCTTTGTCGGGAAGGAATCTGTCCGATATATATCTATTAGAAAGTTGAACTGCCGCTACAATTGCTCCGTCAGTAATTCGTACACCGTGATGAACTTCATAACGTTCTTTCAATCCGCGTAAAATTGAAATTGCATCTTCTTCATTCGGCTCGGAAACAACAACGGGCTGAAATCTTCTTTCAAGAGCGGCATCTTTTTCGATATACTTTTTATATTCTTTTAACGTTGTTGCACCGATTGCATGAAGTTCGCCTCTGGCAAGTGCGGGTTTTAATATATTTGCGGCATCCATTGCGCCTTCTGTTTTACCCGCACCAACTAACAAATGAAGTTCATCAATGAATAATATTATTTCACCGTTGGAATCCTGTACTTCTTTAACCACTGCTTTAACTCGTTCTTCAAATTGTCCGCGAAATTGAGTTCCCGCGACAAGCGCACCCATATCAAGTGCAACTATTGTTTTTGTTTTTAGTGATTCAGGAACATCACCGGAAATTATTCGATGTGAAAGTCCTTCTGCAATTGCGGTTTTACCAACACCGGGTTCACCGATTAAAACGGGATTGTTTTTTGTTCTACGTGAAAGTACTTGTAAGACTCTTCTAATTTCTTCATTGCGACCGATAACCGGATCAAGTTTGCCGTCGCGTGCAAGTTCGTTTAAGTCGCGCCCGTATTTTTTTAATGATTGATAAGTGTCTTCGGGATTCTGAGATGTTACTCTTTGATTACCTCTTATATCTTTTAAAGCATTGAGTAAAACATTTTTGTTTATTCCGTTATCGTTAAGAAGTGTGCCGGCTTTTCCTTTCTCTTCCGAAAGTGCGAGTAAAATATGTTCCGATGATATGTATTCATCTTTAAGATTTTTTGCTTCCTTTGCTGCGTTATCAAAAAGCCGTGCCGTATTTTGAGAAAGCTGCTGATTACCGACTCCAGCGCCTGTTACTTCGGGAAAGTTTTCAATTATTCCGGTTACTTTTATCTTAAGTTGATTTAAATTAGCGCCTGCTTTCTGCAAAAGTGAAACTGCAACATTGTCACTGTCCTGAAGCATTGCTGCAAGAATATGCTCCGGCTCAACAACTTGATTGTTGTAATTCTGCGCAATCTCAACCGCGTTTTGTACAGTTTCCTGTGCCTTTACCGTAAACTTGTTAAAATTGAATGACATTTGATTTCACCTTGTTAAATTCTATTCTTCCGTCATTCAGAGGAGTCCGGTTGTTAACGGACGACGAAGAATCTCAACAAAAGTAACCGGGAGCTAGATTCCTCATCCGCTATCAAACGGATTCGGAATGACAATAAAGTATAATTAATAATCTTAAATATACCCGAATAAGTGGATTCCGCAATATTACACCAAAACGAGAAAAAAAGTTTCAAAATATAGATAGAGGTTAATTTGACTGTTGCAGTTTAAAGAAATGATTCGTACGTTAATATAAGACTTTGAGGGCTTGTTAAGATGAAGACGATAATAATTCTACTAGTTTTATCTCTTGTTTTAATTTTTGGCCAGGAAAAGAATAAAAACTTTTTTCCATTGGAAATTGATAATAAATGGCATTTTGATTATTACCACAGTGATGGATCTGGTCGACCAACCACCGATACTCTAACCGTAATTGTAAAAGATTATTTAGAAATGCCTAATGGGAAATATTATTATGAGTTAAATAAACCATCTTTTTTCTATGCAAAATATTTACGTGTTGACTCAAACTGCGTATTTGTCTATGATGAATTTTCACAAGAGGATGTTAAGTTAATTGATTTTGAAATGAAGTTAAATGAACAGCACGAGGTAAGATTTGGTGTTTTAGGTTTTGTTGAACTTTATGATATTGACTCCATAGATGTTTTAGGCTATGAATCTGTGAATAAAACTTACCGACTTGATGGACTTATATTAAGCTATCTAACTTTGTCTAGTAAGTTCGGTCCAATTTGGAGATATTCGCCTGGTGAACCTCCTGGGACATCAATTACAAGAGAACTATTGATTGGATGCCAAATTTCCGATACTTCTTATGGTCATATTGTTTCTGTTAAAGATGAAAAAAGATTACCGAATGAATTTTCCCTTTCCCCAAACTACCCAAACCCATTCAACCCGACAACAAAAATTAAATTCTCATTACCAAACGTAGGGGACGAAAATTTTCGTCCCCTACAAACACAATTAATTGTTTATGATATTCTTGGTAGAGAGATAAAAACATTACTAAACAAACCATTGCAGCCAGGTGAATATGAAGTTGAATTCGATGCAACGGGTTTACCAAGCGGGGTTTATTTTTACAGATTGAGTTCGGGTAGTTTTAGCCAAACAAAAAAGATGGTTTTGCTAAGATGAATTTTATCGTCTTTTCTTTTAGCCTAAATCAGCACATCTACTTTTTTTACTCTGTATATTAATTAATTCCCTATTATTTCGATAATAGAAATAGAATATTGTCTTAATTTTAAACTCTTTTAGGAATGCACTTAAAGAATTACGAAACTCAATGACTTAATAAGTGAAAAGAGATATTTTTGTGATAACTCTAGAAAATTTGAATGTTTTTTTTCAACGATACGAATATTAATAAGCTCACCCTGTCTTTCAAAGATCAAAGAGAGAAAGATTACCAAGCATATTATTTTAAAACCTCGTTAAATATTTTTCGTATTGCATTTCTGTTTGTTGCCCTTTTATATGGTCTGTTTGGATTTTTAGATAGTGAAATTGCTCAAGAACATTTAGAATTATTTTATATCATTCGCTTCTGGATTGTAGTACCGTTATTGCTATCGGTTTTTGTTCTATCATTCTTAAAAATTTTTGAAAAAATATGGCAATGGTTATTGTTTATATCTTTTATTATCGGTGGTTGGGGAATAATTGTAATGATTGTGAAAATGCCTGAAAACACAACTTACTATGCCGGTTTAATGTTGGTTTTTTCCGCGGGGTATTTTCTAATTAAATTACGTTTTATTTTTGCCACACTTGCCGGATGGTTAACCCTAATTTCATTTATTATTGCCGTAATATGGTATTCCGATATAACTTATGAATTAATAATAGCATACAGCTTTTTTTATATTTCGGCAAACCTTATCAGTATGGTCGCTGCATATTATATTGAGTTTTTCGATCGAAACAACTACTTGCTAACAAATCAATTAAATCAAAAGAAAGCCGAGCTTGAAGAGTCAAATAAAAATCTTGAGTCCGAAGTAAAACTAAGAACCCAAGCTCTTGCCGAAAGCGAAAAGAAATTTCGTACACTTGTTGAAAAAGCAAGCGATATAATTTACTCTATCTCATCAGACGGAATTATAAGTTATGTATCACCAAACTGGACGGCTTTATTAGGTCACGATATTGAAGAGGTTCAAGGGAAAAAATTTATCGATTTTATTCACTCCGACGATGTAAACAATTATTTAAACTTCCTTAGAAAAATTACCGAGCCTGATAAAAAACAAAATTATGTTGAATACAGGGTTCAAAATAAAAACGGCAATTGGAGATGGCATGTTTCAAGTGCGACTCCTCAATTCGGTGAAGATGGTAAAGTAATTTCTTATATCGGAATAGCGCATGATATCAGTGAGCGAAAACAAGCGGAAAAAGCTGTAATAGAGAGCCAAAGATTAAGCGCTATCGGAGAAATGGCTAGTGCAGTAGCTCATGATTTTAATAATTCACTACAGGCAATTTCGGGCAACCTTGAACTCGCCTTGTTAAAACCGAGTATTCCAAAAGAGATAAAAAAATATCTGGCAACAATACAGACTTCCGCGACCGATGCGGCGACAAGGGTACAATTGCTACAGAGATTTGCCGGTAAGAAAAAAAACGCAAGCAACTATCAACCGGTAAAATTAAATAAAGTTATTGCGGATGTTATTGTTCAAGCGCGACCGATGTGGAAAGACGAAATGGAAGCAAATGGACTTCATATTTCAATAGAAACTGGTTACGAAGATATTCCCGAAATATTAGGGAATGAAGGTGAACTGAGATCCGTATTTTATAATGTAGTCAAAAACAGTATTGAAGCAATGCCCAAAGGCGGAAAAATTATTTTCGAAACCGGGGTAAAAGAAAATAATGTTTTTGTTCATATTATTGATACCGGTATAGGTATGAACGAAGAAGCAAAGACAAGGTTGTTTCAACCATTCTTTACAACAAAGGGATTTGAAGCCGGAAGAGGATTGGGTATGAGCGGGGCTTATAGTATAATTCAAGAACATAAAGGAAATATAAAAATATTGGAGACCGCTACCAATCAAGGGACGGCTATTGAAATTTCGCTTCCGCTTACCATTAAAGAAAATTCTTTAGAAGCAGATGAAATAAAAGGAAACAGTTTTAAAAAGGGAAATATACTCTGGGTTGATGACGACGTGATGATACGTGAAATTGCCGGCGAAATGCTCCAAGTTTTGGGACATAATGGAGTAATTGCAGAAAATGGATTCCAAGCGCTCGAATTACTCAACAATAAAAAATTCGATCTCGTTATCACAGATATTGGTATGCCGGATATGAGCGGCTGGCTTTTGGCAGAAAAAATTAAAGAGAAATATTTTGGGAAAATAAAAGTTGCCGTGATTACCGGCTGGAATAAACAACTTAACGATGAAGACAAAATGAAATATGGTGTTGATTATATTCTTGTTAAGCCGATTAAGCTGGCAAATTTAAAATCGCTAATTAATAATGCCCTATCTTCCGAATAAAATACATTTAGCTCATCGGGATCATAAAGCTATTTCCGAATTCCGAATAATAAAAACCATCTCTTAAAAATGTCAATAAGTATAGTTCCGGTCTATTACAAATTATTATAAACTTATTTGAAAATCGCTTCACACTGCTTATTTTTAATCAACGATAAAACAAAGTTCCATCCGCATTTAACAAAAAATTTAATGAGGACAAATATGAAAAAGTCTCTATCAATTTTATTGTGTATAATTTTTCTTTCGGGAATGATCTTAGCACAAGACGGCAGACCACAATATAAAATCAGCAATGAGCGTGCCGGGGTTTACATCGGTGATATTATTATTGAACTTTTTCCTTACGTTGCACCATTACACGTAGCCAACTTCGATAGTCTTGTTTCAATTTCGTTTTATGACAGCACTGCGTGGCATAGAGTCGTTCCTAATTTTGTAATTCAAGGCGGCGATCCAAATTCGAAAAACGGACCGCGAAATACCTGGGGTGAAGGTGATTCGACACAAAGAACTGTTCCGGCTGAGTTTAGTAAAGTTTCGCATCGGAAAGGAATTATTGGCGCCGCAAGGGATACCGATATAAACAGCGCAACTTCTCAATTTTATATCAACACGGTAAACAACACAGGTCTTGACGGAAGGTATACCGCATACGGAATTGTTATTGAAGGAATGGAGGTTGTACACGATATCGAAAACTCTCCGCGTGATAATAATGATAATCCGCTCGAAAAAATTGAAATGTTCATTACAAAAATCGGAGTTAATGAAAGCATACCGGAAATTCCAGGATTACTGCAACCAGACGACAATGCTGTTGGGTTTATGCCGGGCTCTTCTTTAGTTTGGAGCTATGTTGAAGATGCAGTCTTAACTTTTTTGGAAATCGCGAGAGACTCGAGTTTTTCGGAAATTGTATTTGCCGACAGCTTTGCCGTGACTTCAGGGAATACTTCTGCACAATTTCCCAATGTTGAACTTGGAAACGTTAAATACTTTTGGCGAGTTAGAAGTAATAACGGAGTAAAGTTCAGTGATTACTCCGCAGTTAGAAGGTTTACTTCTTCAATTAAGTCTCCAGAATTAATTGCCCCGGAAAATACGTCAACAAACATATCAACAAGTCCTCTATTAGAGTGGAGCCCGGTTGAAGGGGCGGTTTCATATAGATTACAAATCGCACATACACTTCCCAGCTTTACCGAATCACGAATTGTTTTTGATGAATCCGGTATAACCGAGCCGCAAAAGCAAGTTGAAAATTTAGCCGCCGACACAAGACACTACTGGAGAGTGTTGGGTGAGGCGGAAGAATACAACGGACCTTATTCCAACACATGGCTTTTTACAACCGAACAAGCTACAAGTGTTAATGATGATTCTCAAAAACCTGATGATTTCTTTTTGTTTCAAAATTATCCCAATCCGTTCAACCCGGAATCAATCATCAAAATACAAATAGCAGAAAGAACATATACGGTATTAAAAATTTTCGATATAACGGGAAGAGAAATACAAACACTAATAAATAAACAGCTGGAGCCCGGAGTTTATGAAATTAATTTTGATGCTTCGAATTTAACAAGCGGAATTTATTATTATAGATTAGAAACAGATGCATATAGCCAAACACGTAAAATGATTTTGTTGAAATAATAAGTAACCACAAGAGTATAAATTATGGCGCCGGTTAAAAAAGATTTTCAATTAATTTTCGATAGATTAAAGAAAATATTCAAGAAATATGAAAAACATCTTTCCGTAATCGTTGATAACAATAAAAGTTATTCATTAGAGGGCCCGTTTTCGGAAGTCTTTAATAGAACACTATGGTTTGGAGCTATTGAAATAAAAAAGAATTACGTAAGTTATCATTTGATGCCGGTTTACATGTATAAAAATCTTTCCGAATCTGTCCCCGAAAATTTAAAGAAAAGAATGCAGGGCAAATCTTGTTTCAACTTTAAGACTTATAACGAAGAGCTTTTCAAAGAGATGGAAAAGTTTACAGAGCTGTGCTTCAAAGAATTTAAGAAGCGTGGCGATAAAATTTAACCCAAATTTGTCATTAGAAAAACGCTAATGACAAATCGACTAATATTTTCTAAGGGCTTGACTGCAACATAACTATAAGAAAATCTTTCAAGCCCAAGAAAATCTAAGTCGGGATTAAACACTTATCATTTAACAAGTTATGTCACTATTACGTTATTGATAAATTTTCCTAATGGACAATCTGAGTTTAATTTGCTTGCGCAAAAAAACATAGGGTTATTCACTCACACTAATTTTATAGATAATAAAGGAGTTTTTATTTAACTTAATTTTTTATTTGAGTACTTGAGTATTTTTTTGAATTTTGATTTCACTAATACTCCTTTGGATTATAATTATGAAAAAAATATGCGTGTTTTGCGGTTCAAGTTTTGGCAATAATAAAAGTTATTCCGATACCGCCAATCTACTTGGTAATCTTATTGCAAAAAAGAATATTGAACTTGTCTACGGTGGTGCAAGTGTGGGGTTAATGGGCGAGATAGCTTCTGCGGTTCTTAACGCAGGAGGAAAAGTAACCGGCGTTATTCCCAAACAACTCATAGAAAAAGAAGTTGCACATACCGGACTTAATGATCTACGAATTGTCGATTCAATGCACGAACGAAAGTCTTTGATGGCTGATCTTTCGGACGGATTTATCGCAATGCCCGGGGGATTCGGTACACTTGAAGAAGTTTTTGAGGTTGTTGCTTGGGGACAGCTTAACTTCCACAACAAACCGTTGGGATTGCTTAATGTTAACGGCTATTACAATAATCTCATTAAGTTTTTAGACCATTCCGTAAATGAAAATTTCATTAAACCGGAACACCGCGAAATGATATTGGTAGATAATGATCCGGAAACAATGCTCACACAATTACAAAACTACATACCTCCTAAATTTGACAAGACAGATTGGATTCTTGAAATGCTCAATAAACAAAAACCGGCTTAAGTTGAATTTCAAAACCGATCAATTAGAATTATTAACGGCCCTTACTAATTTATTTAATGAATATAAATCGGTCATCATTGAACCCTCGACAAATCTGAACAATAAACTTTCTCAATACATCTTTCATAAAAATATTTACTGTATTAATTTGCAATTAACAATTTAAAACATTGGGGGCTATATGTACCGCAAAATTGAAGACTTCATTAACGTTTGGCAAACCGAAGAAGATGCAACCGTAAAAATATTTTCAAGTATTAAAGATGAATATCTTTCTAAAACTGTTTCCGACAACACACGCAGTTTGGGAAGATTAGCATGGCACATCACACAAACTCTAACTGAAATGGGAAGTAAAGCCGGATTGGTTGACGCCGATTATCTGGAAAGCAAACCAATACCAAGTAACATATCCGAAATTATTGATCTCTACAAAAAATATTCGAATGTGTTAGCTGCTGCCGTTAAATCGAAATGGATTGATGATGACTTAACTCAAAAGATGGACCTATATGGAGAAAGTTGGGAACGCGGAAGAATATTGGAAATACTCGTTAACCATCAAATCCATCACCGTGCGCAAATGACAATTGTAATGAGATTACTCGGATTACAGGTTCCGGGGATTTACGGCCCTTCAAAAGAAGAATGGAAAAACTACGGAATGGAACCGCAAGAGTGATTTTCAATATTTTTGTTTATACTTGAAACTGTTTTTGTGCAAGAATATTTTTATGTTTTATCAAAAAAACTTGTGAAAATAGAATTCCCGTTATCATGGGAATGTTGAACCCAAAACAAAGTTTTAATTATGCCTAATAAATTCAAATCTGAGTTTCTCGAGAAGCTAACTGAAAAGTTAGGTAAATTAAAAAAACTTCCAAATAGTTTATCACTTTATGATTTTGAAGGTAGCCAAACTCGAATTTATATACGTTACTCAAAAATACATAATAGAAGCCAGGCTTTTTATGGAATTAGAAAGGAAGACATAGCCCAATTGGAGGGGAGTAATTCTTTTATTTGCTTCCTTACTAATGAAAATACCGATCCTATTTTCTTACCATATGGTGATTTTGAAGAAACTTTTAGTTCTTTGTCTCCATCTGCTGATGGTCAAATAAAATGCTCTATTTTCTTCCAAAGTAATGGGATTGAGCTGTACATTTCGAATACTGGCAGGTTTAATGTTGAGGGATATATTGGCTGGGATTTTTTCTTAGACTCTGTAGAAATTGACAGTAGCAAAAAAATCCCTGAATTAAGCCACTCCCAAGTCCAGACTATTCTAGGTCTTATTGGTATAGAGAAAGGTTATGACATTTGGGTTCCACCTATTGACAGAAATAAATTAGATTGGAGATTAGGCCATGAATTTCAGTGCATTAGAGAATTGCCCCAAAGGTATAGCCTTATATCAAAAATTATAAAAGAAGTAGATTTAATTTGGATTAAACGTGGTTCTGCAGACTTAAATTCATTATTTGAGGTAGAACATTCGACTCCTATTTATTCTGGTTTACTTCGTTTTAATGATTTACACTTATTAGAGCCCTCATTAAATCCAAAATTTAGTATTGTCTCAAATGACAAGCGACGAGAATTGTTCATTCGTCAAATTAATAGACCAACATTTATGGCAAGCGGACTTAAAGAGCATTGTAATTTTTTAAACTATGCTGATGTTTATAGTTGGCATAAAAGATTATTACGTTCAAAAAGTGCCTAAAGACTCTTTCATAAGCCCCAAAAAAAATAGAGTTGCTGAGGTACTCTGGGGAAGGAAATAATAAATTATGAAAATTGCTCAAAAATACTCCCATATTAATGGTGAAGAATATTTGTTAGTTCATCACCAAAAAGAATATAAACAAATTAAAGATGTTATTGAATCCATTGATGTCCATAAGCATAAAACAAAAATCTCAGAGGGAAAGGGTCGTGATGTACAACTCCTGTATAATCCTTCTACTTTGAAAACTGAATTTAAGAAAAGACTTAATACGCTCAATTGGAATAAGGGAAGAAGAGATTTTCACGTTTCTACAAACTTTGCAATAGTCAATACAATTGATTCTTTTAGTTACAAAAAACAGAGAAAATACCTAGAATCAAGAGAACATCCTCTTCACAATTCATACAATCAAATTGATTTCATAAAAAATAAAATTGGCGTTGAAGTCCAACTCAGTAAATATTTTGCAGTAACATATGACTTATTTGTAAAACATCTTTCTTTTTATAGTAACATGATTATCAATATAGGTATTGAAATCGTTCCGACAAAAAAAATGCAGCTCGAAATGTCATCAGGTTCACCATGGTTTGAAAAAGAAGTTCATAACGTAATGCGACACGGAAGAACAAACCCGCCCGTTCCCCTTTTAATCTTAGGCATCGAACCTTAATTTATTAATTAGATATAAGGACTTTGGGGAATTGATCACCGAATTATTTTTGTTGATTCATTATTGTTTTGCGTTCCTTTACATGGAATAGCAACTAGAAAGTCTTTTGATCGACTTTCCTCAAACCGCATTTCCTTGGAAAAATATCCTTTTTTCTATAACTTTTGCAGTCTTATTTGAGCATATGAAAAGAATTAATCCGAGAAATATCGTACTCAACTTTATATTAATGATGGCATTTTGGCTTATCTTAAGCGGATATTTTGACTTGTTTCATATTTCGCTCGGAGTTCTTTCCGTCGGCTCGGTACTTTGGTTCAATTCCAAATTACGCAGATATGTTTTCTTCCCGGATAATGTTCTGGTAAAAACAAATTTTAGTATTCTTCGTTTTTTCTATTTTATAATCTTTTTGGTTTGGGAAATAATTACATCAAGTATGAGAATTGCTTATTTGATTATCCATCCCCAAATGCCTATTAAGACAGGCTTAATAAAATTTAAAACCAATCTGCCGAACATGGTTTCAAAAGTTATTCTCGGTAATTCAATATCAATAACTCCCGGAACGGTTACGCTTCATATTGAAGGAGATGATTTCCTTGTTCATTCATTAACAAATGAAACCGACGAAGCACATATAGACCACTCGCTGGCTGTTGAAGTTGCAAAACTATATAAAACCGAAGTTGAGCGCGTTGTTTGTGATGAAGTTATTATAGATTCGGAGGAAGATTTATAGTATGGAATCATTTTTCATTTTTGTAGCTATCGGATTGACGATCATTATAATCATCCCTTTTTACCGTGTAATAGAGGGGCCGACAGTTTTTGATAGATTGCTCGGTGCCGGGGCAATCGGCACAAAAACCTTGGTTTTAATTTTATTGTTAGGACATCTTTTCGGAAGACTCGAAATGTTTATAGATATTGCTCTTGCTTATTCTATATTAAATTTTATCGGTTCATTAATTGTTGCAAAATATTTTTCTACAGAGAATTCAAAAGAATGACGGAAATACAAAATATATTAACAGTCTTATTAATCGTTGCCGGTTCGTTTTTTATGCTGGTCGGTAGTATCGGCGTTATTCGTTTACCCGACTTTTTCACAAGATCGCATGCAACAAGTAAAAGCGATACGTTGGGAATTATGTTAATTATTTTGGGACTGATGGTTTACGAAGGGTTCTGCTTAAACAGCTTAAAACTGTTAATCATTTTTGTGTTTGTTGCAATTGCTAATCCCGTCGGAGCTCATGCATTAGCGCGTGCCGCTTTAAGTTTCGGGATTAAACCTTGGTTCAAAAAGGAAGATAAAAAGGAAGAATAAATGCATTGGGAACTTGAGCTTGTATTATACATCTTCTTGGTAATTTCGGCAGTGGTTTCTTTACATGTAAAAGATTTGTTAACCGCTGTTGTATCGCTTAGTGTGTTTAGCTATATACTTGCAATGCTGTTTGTATCCATGGGTGCAATTGATGTGGGCTTTACCGAAGCGGTTGTCGGAGCAGGTATAACCGGCGTATTATATGTTGTTATGATTTTCAGAACCACAAGGAGAACCAACGATTGAAATATCTAACTTTCATGAGCATTGGCGTTTTTGCTTTATTGCTGATTTATGCCGCATATGGTCTTCCTTACCGAGGCGACCCGAATGCATTGGTTAATCAAGAAATAAGTTTGACGGGAACACCGGTTGCTTCTTCATATTATATTGAAAATGCAATGACGGATGCGAATACACCCAACATGGTTACAACTGTCTTGGGTGATTACAGAGCCTTTGATACACTCGGTGAAGAAGTTGTAATCTTTGCCGCGGGAATGATTTGTTTCTTATTATTAAACAGAGAAAGAAAACGTGAAGCACGGAAGCAGTAGTCCAATTATACTTCTTTTAAGCAGAGTATTATCTCCATACATAATGCTGTTTGGAATGTATGTTATTTTTCACGGGCATTATAGTCCCGGGGGTGGTTTTCAAGGGGGCGCACTTCTTGCTTCATCTATAATACTTATTAGAATTGCTATGGAAGAAAAAGTACATCAGCTTCATTTTAATAAAGCTTATGGTATTCCGCTTGGTGCGGTAGGTGTTTTAATTTTCTTTGGTGTTGGATTTATAGCATTAATTATGGGGGGACATTTTCTTGACTACGGCCTGCTCCCATTTCCCGGTATTATTACTGCCGAATTACGTTTCTATGGTATTCTTCTTATCGAAGTTGGGGTGGGGTTAGCTGTTATGACTATTCTTGTTTCTATTTATGATAACCTTTTAGAGGAAGATGACGATGAATCTATTTGATTTTATAGCGGGTCATTATGATTATTGGTTCATCATTATTCTGCTGGCAATCGGTTTGTACGGGATGACGGTAAAGAAAAATTTAGTAAAGAAACTTATCGGTATGACCATTTTCCAGGCTGCGGTTATTTTGTTTTATATATCTAGTGCGATAAAAGCTGATGCGACTGTTCCGATAATTATGGAAAATTTACCTGTGGATAATCCGGCAAACTATATTAACCCGTTGCCACATGCTTTAATGCTGACGGCAATTGTTGTCGGTGTTGCTACCGTTGGTGTTGCTTTCGCATTACTGATTTTAATTTATAAAAATTATAAAACCCTCGATGAAAACGAACTTCTTGAGTTAATGAAATGATCGAAAAAAATCTTCCCGCAATAATACCGCTGCTTTTTTTGTTTGCGTCTCTGATCATTCCGCTCTTGGGGGTTTGGAAGAAAAATCTTGCATATCCTATTGCTACTTTAACGGCTCTGGCTTCGGCAATTCTTTCTTTATATGGCTTTGTTTTTGTAATTCTAACCGGACCGATTAATTATTATTTCGGCGGATGGATTCCCCCGATTGGAATTGAGTATGTCTACGACCATCTTTCATCTTTTGTTGTACTTGTAATAAATTTTGTTGCCCTTTTTGTAATTGCTTATTCCTACCAGCCGGTTGAAAAGGAATTACCCGGAAAGCAAACAGCATATTATTCCGTTGTAATGCTTCTGCTTACAGGATTTAACGGGATGATAATTACAGGCGATTTATTCAATCTTTACGTTTTTATAGAAATTTCCTCTTTAGCAAGTTATGCGTTAATCGGAGTTGGTGATAAAAAAGCTCCGTTTGCTGCATTCAAATATTTGATAATCGGAACAATCGGCGCATCGTTTTATTTGCTGGGAATCGGTTACTTATACTTTATGAGCGGCACATTAAATATGAATGACCTCTATAATATCCTGCCGCATATGAACGATAGCCCAACAATAATTGTTGCTCTAATATTAATTGTCGTTGGATTAGGAATAAAGATGGCAATTTTCCCGATGCACGGATGGCTGCCCGATTCATATACTCACGCTCCGTCTTCATCGTCCGCTTTAATTGCACCTATCGGAACTAAAGTTGGTGCATATGCAATGATTAGATTGCTGTACTTTGTGTTTGGTTTAAATTATTTCAGCCAGGAATTAGCGGTTTCCGATTTAATTGCAATCTTCTCTTCCGCCGGAATTATATTCGGATCAATTTTAGCAATTGCGCAAAAAGAAATGAAACGTATGCTTGCATATAGCAGTGTTGCACAAATTGGTTATATAGGATTGGGAATAGGTCTGGCAAATCCGTTTGGATTTATCGGCGCTGTTTTACATTTACTTAACCATGCCTTTATGAAAGCAACTCTGTTTATGGTAGCCGGTAGTATTATAATGAAAGAAGGTCATTCAGACATTTTCAAATTTGATGATACTTATAGAAAAAAATATCCATGGACGATGGCGGCGTTTACTGTTGCTGCTTTATCAATGGTGGGATTACCGCCGTTAGCCGGGTTTTTCAGCAAATGGTACCTCGCTTTGGGAACAATTGAAAATTCAAGCTGGTTATTTCTTGCCGTAATATTAATCAGCAGTTTATTGAATGCTGTTTACTTTTTCAGAATTCTTGAAAAGGTGTATATGAAATCTCCTGAGGCGTCAGCAGCAAAAGAAGAGATAAAGAGAAATGAAATTCAGTTTTCTATGTTGATTCCGATATTAGTCTTGGCAATCGGTTTGATTGTACTGGGTATATTGAACTTTATTATAGTAGAACACATTTACAAAATGATGCCGGAAGGTATGTTATAAAAAATTTTTTGTCATTCCGAATAAAACGAAGTGGAGTGAGAAATCTCAAACAAAATAATTTTTCGAGTCGTCCATAAAAGGACACCTATATTAAAAACAATACATGGAAATAGTTTCTACATATAATTCTGCAATTCCTTTTTATGCCGTGATGGTTTCGCTGTTTGCGGTTCCGTTAATTATTATTAGCCGAAACAATCCTAATTTACGCGAAGGTTGGACTATACTTGCAGCAGTTGTGAAGTTTGTTTTAGTGTTAACATTACTTCCCGCAGCATTGGAAGGTAAGGCTGCAGTATTCAACATTTTAGAAATTGCACCCGGTGTTAAGCTCGCACTCAAGGCTGATCAATTCGGAATTTTCTTTGCAATCATTGCTTCGGGACTTTGGATATTTACTTCATTTTATTCAATCGGTTATGTGCGCGGAAATGACGAGAAAAAACAAACTCGTTATTTTGCGAGTTTTGCCGTTTGTCTTTCTGCAACAATCGGAATTGCTTTTTCCGCAAACTTGCTCACGTTTGTTATTTTTTACGAAGTGTTGACAATTGCAACTTACCCGCTTGTTATTCATAAAGAAAACAAAGAGGCAATTGCAGCGGGTAGAAAATATTTACTTTATACATTAACTGCCGGTGTTATTCTAATTGCCGCAGCCGGATTAACTTATCACTACACAAACACTTTAGATTTTTCCGCCGGCGGAATTTTTTCTGATGTTAACTTATCAAAAGATGCCGTAATTGTTTTATTCATGCTGTTCTTAGCGGGTGTTGGAGTTAAAGCCGGTATTATGCCTTTACATAGCTGGCTTCCCGCAGCAATGGCTGCACCGACTCCGGTTAGTGCTTTGCTACATGCAGTCGCAGTTGTTAAATCCGGTGTGTTCGGTGTTGTTAGAGTTGTGGGATTTGTCTTCGGTCCCGAGATGATGAAACAATATGGTTTGAACAATATTTTATTTGTATTTGCCGGGACAACTATAATTCTTGCATCATTGCTTGCATTCAAACAAGATAATTTGAAAAGGCGACTTGCTTATTCAACGGTTGGTCATCTTTCTTACATTGTACTTGGTGTGTCGCTTCTTTCTACATCCGGATTTACCGGCGGGATCATGCACATTTCAACTCATGCTACAATGAAGATAACTTTATTCTTTTGTGCCGGCGCGATTTATGTTAATCTTCATAAAGAAAATATTAGTCACCTTGACGGAATTGCAAAAGTGATGCCCTGGACTATGGCTGCGTTTACAATCGGTTCGATCGGCTTAGCAGGCATTCCGCCAATAAATGGTTTTATTAGTAAATGGTTTTTAGGCGTTGGCTCTTTAGAAGCCGGGATGGATATAGGATTAACGATTTTATTATTAAGCGGATTGTTAAATGCTGGTTACTTCTTTCCTATTATTTATCGGGCTTACTTTAAAGAAGGAACCGGTTTGGAAAATTACGGTGAGGCGAACAAACTTATGGTTGTTCCAATCGTTATCACGGCAACGCTTTCAGTTTTATTCGGTTTGTTCCCCGATTTATTCTTTAACTTTTTTGATCTCGCTGTAAGTATTACAACTGATGTTATGAAAGGATTCTAAGATGAAAAAATGGCATTGGATATTATTGGGTGTTATTACGTTGATAACATTTTTTGCGGAGTTTGTTTTACTGGCGGATTATCCGAAGAAGCATTGGTGGAGCTACATTCCCGCATTTTATATTCTTTGGGGATTCATCGGTTGTGTTGCAATAATTTATATCTCAAAGTGGCTGGGTAAATTATTCATTCAAAGAAAAGAAGATTATTACGATGCAGATTAGTATGTTCATAGCACCTGCATATTATATGATTTTAGGCGCACTTGTTTTGCCTCTGCTGCCGAAACAAATTCGCGCCGGAAGCTTTATGCTCTTTCCTTTAATAGCATTGATTACAATCTGGTCTTTCCCCGACGGTTATCTAATAAAAGCGGACTTTCTTAACTATCAATTAATTATCGGTGAGTTTAACAAGCTAAACAGAATTTTCGGAACCATCTTTTCAATCATAGCAATAATCGGCGGAGTTTATTCATATCACTTAAAAGAAAAAGGTCAACAATCGGCGGCTTTGCTTTATGCGGGTGGTGCGCTCGGTGTAACTTTTGCCGGAGATTATTTTACACTATTTGTTTTCTGGGAGCTAATGGCGGTTGCTTCAACTTACTTGGTTTGGGCAAGACGCACTAAAGAATCCGCTGATGCAGGTATGCGTTATTTAATTGTGCATCTCTTCGGTGGAAGTTTATTACTTGCCGGAATTATTCTAAATATTTCTTCAACCGGGTCAATCATTATAACAAGTCTTACTCCTGACGGTTCACTTTCATCTTGGTTAATTTTATTGGGGGTTGCGCTTAATACCGCAATTCCTCCTTTGCATGCTTGGCTCGCTGATGCTTATCCTAAAGCAACCGTTACAGGTGCAGTTTTCTTGAGTGCGTTTACAACCAAATCTGCTGTATTAATTCTTATCAAAATTTTTGCCGGATGGGAGGTGTTAATTTTCTTCGGTGTGATGATGGCACTGTATGGGGTTGTATATGCCGTACTTGCAAATGATATTAGAGAAATACTTGGATATCATATAATCAGCCAGGTTGGATACATGGTTGCCGGTGTCGGTATCGGAACCGAAATGGCAATTAACGGGACAACCGCTCATGCATTTAGTCACATTTTATATAAAGCATTGTTGTTTATGGGTGCAGGGGTTGTTCTTCATACAACGGGAAGAAGTAAATTAACAGAGCTTGGAGGAATAGCAAAAAAGCAGCCGGTCACTCTATGGCTATATATGATAGGAGCTTTCTCAATTTCCGGATTTCCTTTGTTTAACGGATTCATAAGTAAATCAATGGTTGTCTCGGCTGCCGGTGAAGCACATTTTGATACCGCGATGTTGCTGCTTTTACTTGCATCTGTCGGTACATTTTTACACACTGGATTAAAACTTCCATACTTTACCTGGTGGAGTAAATCAAAAGAAGAAATCGAACCGACAAAGCCGCCGGTTAACATGCATGTCGGAATGCTTCTCGCTGCGATTCTCTGCACATTATTCGGCGTATACCCGACATTACTTTATGATTACCTGCCGTTTACTGTTAATTACGAACCGTATACAATTTATCATCTTACTGAATCGGTACAGATTTTAACATTTACGTTCATTGCGTTTTGGCTGCTTCGTAAAAAACTTGAAGGAGAACCAACAGTTGCTTTGGATACAGATTGGTTTTATCGAAAACCCGCCAAAGCAGTGCAGAAAGTTTTCGTAGATGGAGTTGAGGCTGCATTCAATTTTATTGAAACAGTTTCTATAGATTTTTCTCAAAAGCTAATTCGAGTAAGTCGCAATCCTCTTATGCTGTTTAATAAGAGTGAAATAGATAGAGATTATGATCCTGATTTACACCGCGCTACAACACATCTATTGCTGATGTTCATTATTCTCAGCTTTGCCGTGTTCTATATCTTCAGCTTGATCATTTAATCGGAAACGGCAGGTATTACTGATTTTATATTCGGAATTATTTGATAATTTGAGGAGAGTTCCATGCGATACTTATTTACATTCTTAATTCTACTCACATCATTCTTTGCGCAAAATAAAATCATTGTAGGAACAAAAACCGCCGAGCCATTTGTCATCAAACAACAAGACGGAAGCTGGGGCGGAGTGTCCTTCGAGCTTTGGAGGGTTGTTTCAAATGAACTTCAACTGAATTATGATGTTATTGAATATGACCTTGAGGGAGTAATTAAATCAGTTGAAACCGAAGAAGTTGACGTGGTTGTTTCTCCTCTTACAATTACCGCCGAAAGAGAAGAGAGGTTCGATTTTACTCATCCATATTATGTTACCGGTTTAAGCATTGCGGTTGCCGCGAAAGAAGAAGCAGGCTTATTAAGCTTATTTAAAAGAATTATCTCATTGGAATTTTTTCAAGCTATAGGTGCTTTGGTATTAATCTTATTCATTGTCGGTTTTATAACTTGGTTATTTGAAAAAGATAAAAACCCGGATCAGTTCGGTGACGGCAGATCAAAAGGATTGTGGTCGAGTTTTTGGTTTGCTGCCGTTACTATGACAACGGTCGGTTACGGCGATAAAGCTCCCAAATCAATCGGCGGAAGAGCTGTTGCTTTAGTATGGATGTTTGCCGCCATCATAATTATATCAAGTATAACTGCTGCAATTGCTTCTGCTTTAACCGTCGGTCAACTTGAAACTAACATTAAAGGTCTGGGGGATTTATATAAATCCAGCGTTGGAACTATTGCAGAATCTTCCGCAGAATCATTTCTTGTTGATAAAAGAATTAATTACTCAACTTTCAAAACCGTATCAGACGGATTAGAAGAAATAGCAAACGGAAACTTAGATGCATTTGTATATGATGCACCTATTTTAAAGTATCTAATCAAAAATTACAATTTGGGTTCTAAAGTTAAAGTGCTTCCCACAACACTCGAGCCTGTATATTACGGATTTGCTATTCCGGAAGGAAGTGAATTGCGCGAAGAATTAAACCGCGAAATAATTAAGTACATCAGCGATAAGAGATGGGAAGATGTTCTATATAGATATTTTGGCGAATGATTATTAATTAACCGAACACAATAACACAGAAAAAAAGATAACCGTAGATTGATCATTATAATTTTGTTGTATCTGCGTTTACCGTAATCCTGCTTACTATAATTTTCACCCCAACTCTCTTGCAAACATTTTATATCTTTGTTCTGTGAAATCAAAAAAAGAAATACTTCTTCCCGGCGGAGATTCTCAACTCAGGTATGCTTTCGATAATATTGAAATAAAAGAAAAGAAAGTGCTGATTATGGGTTCGGGAAGTGAATTTATTGCAATTGAGTTCCTTAAAAAGGAGGCAGACTCTGTTGAATTGATAGTGGAAGATTATGAATCTTTGTTAGTTTCGAAATTGAACCTTAATGATGTCGGCTTAATCACTCCCAAGTTAATGGATTTCGAATTAACTGATTTTGCAAAAGATACTTTTGACATAGTCTATGCTCAAGCATCTATTTCAAGCTCTCGAAGAAACAAAATAATAAAAGAGGTTAAAAGAATACTTAAGAATAACGGTGTTCTACTTGTTGGAGAAATTATTAAATTGGAAAAAGATATCCCGCAATTTGTAAGCGATATCTTTGAAAAATCCGACTTAGAACCTCTCTTTGTTGATGATTTGAAGAATTATTATTACTCGCGTGGTTTTGAAATTCAAGATGTTGTGGATTATACAAAAACTCTTAAAGAATACTATTCTTCCAACCTTGGCAAACTAAAATCCTCTGTTTCGGAATTGACCGAAAACGAAAAAAGTTATTACAAGAAATTAATAAACCAAATCAGTCACCAATCGAAAGCTTACCTAAAACAGGGGGCTGATAAATATATTGGATTCTACACGGTTGCAGCAAAACTTAACAAGCGTTAATATGAAAAAAGGCGATATAATAGAATTAAAAATTACCGACTATGCCTTTGAAGGGAAAGGGATTGCCAAAATTCATAAAGATAATAACGAGAAAAAATATGTGATTTTTGTAAATGACTCGTATCCCGGCGATACGGTTAAAGCAGAACTAAGAAGAATCAAAAAATCATACGCGGAATCAAAAGTTGTTGAAATACTCGAATCTTCTTTAGACAGAACTGAAGCACGTTGTAAATATTTCGGTATTTGCGGAGGCTGCAAACAACAGGATCTAAAATACGAGATACAGCTCAAATACAAAGAAGAGCAAGTAAAAGATGCCTTTGAAAGAATCGGTGGATTAAGAGACTTTAAAATTTTACCGATTGTCCCATCGGAAAAAATATTTTATTATCGTAATAAAATGGAATTTTCTTTCGCAGATAAACGATGGTTATTCCCGAAAGAGATTAATAATAAAGATGAAATCAAAGACCAGAATTTTGCATTAGGGCTGCATATTCCCCGGATGTTCGATAAGGTTTTGGATATTAACGAGTGTTATCTTCAATCTGAAGAAAGCACACGTATTCTTAATTTTACTCGAGACTTTTTCAAGCCGAAAAACACAACCATTTATTCTACCAAAACTCACGAAGGGTATTTACGAAATCTTGTTATCAAACAATCACACCACATAGATGACTTAATGGTGAACTTGGTAACCTCATCTTTAGATGAACAACTGTTCGGGAAATATACCGAAGAACTACTCAAATTTGAGCCGAAAATCACCACAGTTGTAAACAATATTAACGAGAAAAAAGCTCAAGTTGCAATTGGCGATTTTGAGCAAGTTTTTCACGGAAACGGGGTCATTTTTGATAAAATCGGACAGTTTTTGTTCAGAATCAGTCCAAATTCGTTTTTCCAAACAAACTCAATTCAAGCTGAAAATCTTTACCAAACGGCACTTGACTTTGCCGGGTTTTCGGGAGATGAAATCGTATATGATTTATACTCCGGCGCAGGTACAATTTCAATTTTTGTATCACCTCAAGTAAAACAAGTCTACGCCTTCGAAAGTGTTGAAGATGCGGTTAAAGATGCCCATGCAAATGTTGAATTAAACAAAATAACAAATGTTCACTTTGTATTAGCTGATTTAAACAAGTCCTTCCTACCGGTATTAACCGAAAAATCAATTCCGAAACCCGATGTTTTAATATCTGATCCGCCGCGTGCAGGCATGAATCCCAAAACAATTAACGATGTTATTGAACTCTCGCCTAAGAAAATAGTTTACGTAAGCTGCAATCCGGCAACACAAGCAAGAGACATAAAATTGCTTGCCGAAGCAGGATATAAGTTAATAAAAATTAGACCGGTGGATATGTTTCCGCATACATATCATATCGAAAATGTAGCGCTGCTTGTTAAAGAATTGCTTGGCTAAATAGTATCTTATATACATTTTTCAAATAACATAATATTAATATGAGGGAAAAATGAAAATCATTACTACCCTTTTTCTTTTTATCGGCTTATCATTACTAATCAACGCACAAGAAATGGAGGCGTTCGATAAGTATTTCGAAGATTCTATTTTAAGAATCGATTACATTCATAGCGGTGACGCTGGAACAGAAAGCATTGAAGTTGTTGAAAAATTTAAATACGGAAACTGGGCGGGTAGCAGAAAGAACCTGGTTGATTATTTTAATAACGGCGCTTATTACGTTAATCTTTTTGACCCGAACACCGGAGAAGTAATCTATTCAAAAGGCTTCGACAGCTACTTCAAAGAATATCAAACAAGCCAAGATGCAATTGATGGTAAAGTAAAAAGTTTTGAAGAAGTTGCGCTAGTTCCCTTTCCCAAAGTACCTGTTAAGTTTACCATTGAGAAAAGACAAGATGACGGTTCTTTCAAAGAAGTGTTTATATTAGAGATCAACCCCGAAGATGATTCTTTTAGCGATCTGCAAATTGATTTTTCTAATTACAAAATTATTGAATCTCATATCAGCGGTGACCCACATTCAAAAGTTGATGTTGTAATTCTTGGTGACGGTTATACAAAAGACGAAATTGATAAATTTGAAAAAGATATTAATCATTTTACCGAAGTCTTTTTCTCGCTTGAACCTTACACCTCAATGAAAGATTACTTTAATATTTATGGTGTGTTAAATCCATCCGAAGAAAGCGGAATTGATGAACCCCGCGCAGAAATATTTAAAGAAACCTCTCTTAACTCTACATTTAATTCTATGGGTTCTGAAAGATATTTGTTAACCGAATCGGTTCATACAGTTTATAATGTTGCTTCGGCTGTCCCATTTGATGCAATTTTTATAATGGCAAATCATAAAAGATACGGCGGAGGCGGTATTTATAATTTTTACAGTACGTTTACTTCCGATACACAATTCCGCGATTATGTTTTCCTTCATGAATTCGGTCATTCTTTTACCGGACTTGCCGATGAATATTACACCTCCGATGTAGCATATACAGATTTTTACAAACCTGACATAGAGCCTGCCGAGCCAAACATTACAGCGCTTTTAGATAAAGACAATCTGAAATGGAAAGATCTTGTTGAAGAAGATACACCAATACCAACATCATGGAATAAAGATGAGTTTGATTTGATGGGTTACGAATGGCAAAAAGAAAGGAACAAATTAAACAATGAAATTGCGGAATTGAAAAAGAATAAAGCATCAAAAGAAGTGATTGAAGCCGCTGAAAAAAAATACGACATGCTGGATAAAGCGAATACAGAGAAAGTCGTCGCACACTTACGATCTAATGAATATTACGGAAAAGTTGGTGCATTTGAAGGAGCCGGTTATATGCAGCACGGACTGTATAGACCGATGCTTGATTGTATTATGTTTTCTAAGGGTGTAAAACCTTTTTGCGATGTCTGTCAAAGTGCAATCAGAAAAGTGATTCTGCATTATACTGAGGATTAGCTTTTTCTTATGAACATTTTTAGACAACCAATTAAAATTAATATCGGAACAATAAAAATGATACGCTACACAAAAATATTTTTGCTTTCATTTTCCTTAATCCTACTTATAGTTTCTTGTTCATCGTTAAACCCGGTGAATGATTTTTTCGGAATTGAAATGCCCGAAGAAGAATATCACAATTTTAAAATAAGGGCATACACCGAAGAAACAGGAATTTCTTATTACAGCAACAATAACATGAACCCCAATTTTTATGCTTGGGCTGAAGTAGAATCAAAAAATTTAAGGATTATGATTAACAATGCTACAGATGAAACAATAAACATGAACAGAAACGAAGATCAATATATTATAAGACTCACTGACGGAAGTGACGTCCTTTTACCACTAGACCCCATTAAATTGCATCGCTATCCTGTTTATGTTAATCCCGGAGAATCAGTTGAAATTTTTCTACAGCTTCCTCAAGCTTTTTGGACAAATGTAGAAAAAATTATTCCTGGGAATCGGGACGAACAAAACCTAAGACAATACGACGAAAAATCTCCTATTAACTTTGATAAGAGCGGTATTGCTTTTATAAAAGTTGAATTGAAAGCCGGAAGAATTATTTATCTTAAATTAGTTCCTCAAAGTAATAGAGGGAATTGATTTTTACTCTGATTACAGGTAAAAGCAACAAATTAACCAATAGTATGATTTTTTTAGCTTGTAATATTTCTGAAAAATGGTGAAATTTACCCCTTGAAATATGATACTATATGTAGTATCATTGGGGTGATTCTTGAATAAGAAAAAAGCATTAGAGCGGGCAAAAGAAATAGTATCACAGAAGCCCAGCCCAAAAGAGCTGGACCCGAAGGAAGTGGATTCAATATTGCTCGCTTTAGAGTTTGAAGATAGAGGAAAAAATTCTAATCATACAACTTACAGATATTATCATCATACGCTTGAAAATGAAGGCGCTTTATTTTTATACGGTAATTTAAAAGTGTCTGTTGGACATTCTAAAAAATCTAAATCCGTGGTTCGAATAGATAGTGTTCGTAAAATAATTAAAGCATTGGAAATAATATTAGAAAGCGAAAACTCGTAATGAAAAAACAACTCGAAGAATTAGCTAATCAGCCCTATAGAACCATTACTTACTTTGAACCGGAAGATCATTCTTGGATTGCATATCACCCTGAGTTAGGACAAGCTTCATGTTATGCAATTGGTGATTCCGAAGAAGACGCAAGAGAACTACTTAAAGAAGAAACTAAGGAATTCCTTGAACTTCTTTTAAGTGAAGGCAGGGAAATTCCGAAACCACAAACATCTCAAGAAACCGAAGATTTACCAAGTGGTCAGTTTGTTACACGCATCCCAAGAACTCTTCACAAAAAACTTAAAGAGCGTGCTGATTTTGAAAATGTTAGCCTCAACCACCTGATATCTGTTTTGCTTGCACAGTCTTTAGAACAGCGTAACTTAAAAGCAAGCTTCACAAAAACATTCGAGGAATTAACAATAGAAGAAAAAGGGAAGAGCGAATTGAAACCTAAGCCCTATAATACCGAAGATGAGGACAATATAGATATTCCAACAATATTTAGAGTAAGAGGGTCGAAGAAAAAAACAACTAATGTACATGAACCTAAAGATGAGAGCTATTTCAAGAAGGACTAATTAAAACAATTAGTTTTATTTAACCTACAAGGTCACTTGCTTTGCGACCTCGTAGGTTGCTATTTATACCAACTCAGCATTCAACTTAATATCAACACCGGCAAGGGCTCTGGAAACAGGGCACCCTTTTTTTGCACCTTCCGCTACTTCTTGAAATTTCGCTTCATCAATATTTGGAATTTCAGCTTTGCAGTTAAGCGTAATTTCAGTAATGCTGAATCCTGCATCACCTTTTACTAAATTAACTTTTGCTTCTGTGCTGATAGATTTAGGATCGAAACCTTCTTTTTCCAATGCTGCCGAAAAAGCCATTGAGAAACACCCTGCATGTGCAGCGGCTATCAATTCTTCCGGGTTGGTTCCAGTTCCCTCCTCAAAACGCGATGAAAAAGAATACTGTCCTTCGTAAGCACCGCTTTCCATTTTCATTGTTCCGTTTCCGTCTCTTAATTTACCGTTCCAAACGGCTGATGCTTTTCTTACTGGCATATAACCTCCTATTTATAAATTGATATTTTGTCTTAAAATTGTTGTTCAAATATAACTAACTGATTACTTTTTTGATCATAAGAAATGCACAAAACACTATTCGAAATTAACTATAATATTTACAACCTCTGTTCTGCTTCCCGTTCTAACCGGCGGTCCCCAACCTGCAAAACCACTTGATACATAATAGTGGGTATCTTCAATTTTTTTGTATCCCCAGCTTATTTCATAAATCTTTGACGTAATATAATTCAACGGCCATAGTTGACCGTGATGAGTATGCCCGGATAACTGCAAATCAATTCCATTTTCTCTTGCAATATGAAGATTGTGTGGTTGATGATCCAAAAGAATTATGGGCAAGTTTTTGTTTATTGTTTTTGTTATTGCTGATAAATCTTTTCTTTGATCATCAGTAAAGCGATTAATACTTAAGTCTTCTCTGCCGACCAGATAAAAAACTGAGTCAATTAATATTGCAGTATCACGTATTACGGTAATTCCGTGATTTTCCATATATTCTACCGCCATATTAACACCGCCAATAAATTCATGATTCCCGGTTACCGCGTACACACCATATTTAGATTTGATCTGTTTTAGGTTATCGCCAAGATTTTCTTTAATAATCGGACCAAGATCTTCGTCAAAAATGTCTCCGGGAAGCAAGACAATATCAGCATTAAGAGAATTAACTTTTTCAACAAAATCATCCAATCTTTTTTTCCCAACGATAGTACCTAAATGAAGATCGGAGGCAACAGCAATATTCAATGAATTTAATTGAGAGTCTTTTTTCGGCATTGTGATATCAAATTTATGAATCTTCGGATTGAGAAAATTTATATGACCATAAATTACTGTTGCTATTACAATTCCAATAACAGATAAAAGCGAAACCACTTTTACTTTTACATAATTTTCAGTTATAAATGAAGGAAAAATCCCGAGGAAATGATTTAAGATTCTGAGTAAATCAAAAAGCACAGCAAACAAAAAGAAATATAAAATGAAAGCCAGCCAAAATGAGCCGATCCAGACAAGAGTCTCTGTAAACCAATTGAGCATGTAATTCTCTAAAATTCTTCCCGCCCAAAAGGTTAGTGCTATAAGAATAAAAAAGATTACATAATAATTTCGGAAAATCGTTTCTTTCGGAATAGCCTGTAAACCCCGGAGAAAAATGTAATAGTTAACGGAGCCATAAACCAATAACACGATCGAAATAAATATTAAAAAATTCCAGAACTTCATTTTTTCCTTAGCTGTTGTTATTTAGATAAACACTGAAGATGAATAATTAATTCAATTTCTCTTTTCAATTAATACTGCAATAAACCAGCAGAACAATGCCCAAAAAAGTCCGATCATCCACCCGGCTAAAACATCGGTTGGATAATGTACGCCAAGATAGATTCTGCTTAGTCCAACTATAAACGATATAATTAGTGCTGCAGTTATGATGAATATTCTGCTTTTTCGTGAGTTTTCGATTCTTGAAATCAAAACTGCAAGAGAGAGATAAACGACCGCCGACATTGCAGAGTGTCCGCTCGGAAAACTCATGGTTATCTCTGATGCTAAATAAAGTGCGGTATCCGGTCTTTCTCTTGAGAAAATAAATTTCAATACTTGAACAAGAATTCCTCCGCCAATTGATGCTGATAATACATATATAATTGACCGGTATTCTTTCTTAAGCAACAAAAACAGAACAACCAAAAGAACAATAATTGTTAGTATAGTTGAGCTTCCGAGTGAAGTTATATCTCTAACTATATAAGGAAACCTTTCGTTACCGATAGGTTTTCCCGGGTTATCAACATCCCTGAAGAGTAATAGAATTTGATTATCTATCGAAGCAGTCTTTCCTTCCGTTACAGCGTCTGCAATTTCAACAAACAAGAATAACGAAAGAATCATTCCCAATAAAATAAAAAGGAAGGAAATCTCGCGCGGGAAATATTTTTTAATTTGTAATCGAAGTTTATCTATTAACATTATTCTCAAAAGAATTAATCTTGGCAAAAATAAGAAAGGTTTATGAGAGATGTTTATCTTAACCAGAAAAAGAAGAATGTGGTTAATTAATATATTTGTCGAGTAAAGTACTCTATTGAGTATATCATTTTCTTTTGATTAAATTAGATACACATATTTTATTTCATTTGGCGGGTTTATCCCGTTAACAATGCTTTTAAGTAAAATTCATAATGTTGCTTCACGTAATAAAGGATATTTCTTTCTCTTCCTAATTATCTTTTTTTCTCAACTGCTGTACGTAAATTTTATTTCCTCAACACAAAATAGTGCTTATAAAATCTCGTCTGATTCGTGCGAAAGAGTACAAATTGCCGATAAAGAAAACATCCCGGCTGAAAAATTCATTGCAAAAGAGAGTTGGACACGGTTTGATGTTCGCGATTCAAGCAATGTGAATCACTTAATTTTGTTTATTTCCGAAGCCGATATTAAAAATAAAATTCCGTTTGCTAATGGTGCCGGATTAGCATCCGATCTTCGAATAGCATTAAGTGTTTATTCCAAAAATAATTTTGCTCGTTCACCTCCATGTTATGTTATAGATTTCTATTTGTTTTACATAAATAGTTATTCTTGAAAATTCGAACGATTGTTTGGAATTATTCTATTATTCAAAAACTTTTATTATTAATAGAGATTCATACCTAACAAATTTCACGAGGCATATTATGTCACAAAAAAATATAGAACCGAAAAGAACAGCAAAAGATTGGTATAAAGATTTATCTGTACTTTTTTCACCATTTATTTTGATGATTATACTTTACTTGCTGTTTTTTACTTAAACTTCTAGGCGAGGCGGATTCTAATCCGCCTCGCTAAATAATAAGGAGGGAAAGTATGAAAACAAGGAGATCACTTCTTTTTATAGCTTTGTTTTTAATTGCGCAATTCTACTTGATAGCTCAAGACGCTTATGTTTACAAAATGATTGGCAAACCCAAATCACAAGTTGTAACCACTTATGGAAAACCTGCTCATACCGACAATAGTAATCCGAGCATGGTTTGTTTCTTTTACAAAAAGAACCAAAATAGCATGGTGTTTGTATCCGACGAAAATTCTGTTTTTCAAGCAGAGGCGAATCTTTTTTATTCCGGAGAAACAGAATCAATGAAATTATTAAACAAAGTTGTTCAAAGCGCAATTGAAGATGGTTTTTCATCCGATACTTTGTCAACATCTCATTTTAAACTACATAAACCCGGTGTTGATTTTTCAATTGCTTATTTGAAAGATTCCGGCTCGTCGTTACATAAGATAAGCGTTAAAGCCAACAGAAAAGAGTAGAATCAACGGCATGCCTAATTTAATGGCATGCTGTTGAAAATATTAATCGGGTTTTACTACATGATATTATTACTGCTTCAATAAATAGCAATTAAGTATTAATTTTATCTCCAACATTATAATCAGTTGAGCATAAATTGAAAGAATTGTGGAATGAACGATTTGCCAAAGAGGATTATACTTATGGCAAAGATCCAAATCTGTTTTTTAAACAGGAAATAGACAAACTAAATCCGGGAAAATTACTCCTTCTTGGGGAGGGTGAGGGACGTAATGGTGTGTACGCTGCCAAACTTGGCTGGGATGTTGATGCCGTAGATTGGAGCGAAAAGGGAAAAGAGAAAGCCGAAAAATTAGCAATTCAATTCGAAGTGAAAATTAATTATACCATTAATGATCTTTCCGTTTATAACCCTAAAGCTAATTACTATGATGCCGTTGGATTAATTTTTCTCCACATGAACCCTGAATTACGCGAAGATATTCATAGAAAAGTTGTTAACTCACTGAAATTTGGGGGAGTTGTTGTTCTTGAATCTTATGAAAAGGAACAAATCAATAATTCCTCAGGCGGACCAAAAGATTTAGATTTATTGTACTCTCTTGAGGAGATTTTCACAGATTTTAGCGATTTGAATATAATCTCATTTTCAAAGGAGACTATTGAGTTAAATGAAAGCCCTCATCATCAAGGACGGGCTGAAGTTATTCGTTATGTTGGACTAAAACCATAATTTCTTCGTTTTACTCGCAGAAAACATTTTAGAAACCAAGAAAACTAATACTTGACATTTTAGTTTCCATAACGTAATTTAGAAACCACAAAAACTATTATGGTTTCCAATGAAAGAATTATCAGAAAGTCTAAAAATCCTTGAGTTTTGCGAAACTCATTTTATGCACTATGGTTTCCACAAAACCACAATGGATGATATCGCCAAAGAATTACGCATCAGTAAAAAGACAATCTACAAACATTTTGCAAGTAAAGATGAGCTGGTAAGAGCTGTTTTCGTTAGAATTAGAAACGATTTGTCAGCACAAATTGAAGCAATTATTAACGGAAACGGCGATACAATGATAAAACTTTACAAAATAAGTACGCTTTTTTCAAATAGAATTGCAGCAATTTCAAACAATTGGTTAAGTGATCTACAATTCTATGCCCCTGATGTTTGGCGCGAAGTGGAAGACTTTAGAGAAAAAATGATGCAGAAAAACATGATGCTGCTAGTCGAACAGGGAAAAACCGAGGGATTGATAATTGATTATCCTAATACAATAATAATGGGAGTCTTAATATCGGCAATCCAGGGGGTAGTAAACCCAAATTTCGTTTTGCATAACAACATATCTCTTCATGAAGCCGGAGAATTAACGCTAGAAATTATCTTTTCCGGTATATCTACTAAAAAAGGCAGAAAATTATTTAAACAATACAAATCGGGTAATTGATATGAAAAAATTACTTGTACTAGTCTCGGTTATTGCACTATTGATCGGTTGCGGTGATAACGGAGATAAACAAAAAATTAACCTTTCGGGAACTGCAGAAACTATCAACATTGTTCTAAGTTCCCAGGTGGCGGGGAATGTAATGCAAGTTATCCAAGAAGAAGGAACCCGGATTAATGCCGGCGATACAATCCTAATTATTGATCCGGAAACTTACATTTTACAGCTAAATCAAGCCGAAGCACAGAGAAACTTGGCAAAAGCAAAGTATGATTTACTTGTGAAAGGAGCGAGAAGCGAGGACAAAAGTCAAGCAGCCGAAGGGTTAAATCAAGCTGAAGCAAATTATCAATCTGCTAAAACAGATTTTGAACGGATCGAAAATCTCTTCGAAAATCAATCGGTTACAAAAAAGCAGTACGATGACGCAAAAACAAGATTAACAATTGCAGAAGCACAATTAAATTCAGCAAAGCAGAATCTCAAAAAAATTGAAAATCTTGCAAGACCCGAGGAGTTAGACCAAGCAATGGCGGCTTTTAATGCCGCGGATGCAAATGTTAAACTCCTTCAAAAAAGAGTGAACGATTGTTATGTTTTGTCGCCCATAAATGGACAACTAGTTAAAAATTTCGTCAAAATCGGTGAAACTGTGAATCCGCAATCATCTTTAGTGAAAATCTCTAATTTGAGCGAGGTTGAGGTGGTTGTTTACATTCAAGAAACTGATTTGGGAAAAGTTAAGCTAGGTCAAAAAGCTGAAGTGTTTTCCGATTCTTATAAAGATAAAGCGTATGAGGGAAAAGTAACCTACATTTCTCCCGAAGCAGAATTTACACCGAAAAATATTCAAACAAAAGAAGAGCGGACAAAACTGGTCTTTGCAGTAAAAATTAAAGTCCCGAACCCTAATTATGAATTAAAATCCGGCATGCCGGTAGATGCCGTAATTTATATTGAGGAATAGGCCACAGATGCCACAGAAAAAGCAGCTTGTCGCAGATCAATTCAGCGAAAATCAGTCGCACTTGTCCGCCATATTTAAGGCGGCTCGGTGTCATCTGTTTTCCATTGTTTGAAAGAATGAAACAGATAATCAAAATAGAAAATCTCAAAAAAAATTACGGTGATATCGAAGCCGTCAAAAACATCTCTTTTGAAGTAGTTAAAGGAGAAATGTTCGGATTAGTGGGTCCGGACGGAGCCGGCAAAACAACTACAATTAGAATTTTGTGCGGACTCCTAAATCCCGATAACGGAACAGCTAAACTAATCGACAAAAACATTACAAAAGAAAGACAAGAAGTACAAAATCAAATCGGGTATTTATCACAGCGCTTCAGTTTATACGGCGATTTAACAGTCGACGAGAACATCGAGTTCTTCGCAGATATTCACAATGTAAAAAACTATAAACCGCGTGCCGACGAACTACTTGAATTTACTCGACTCACTAATTTTAGAAACAGATTGGCTGATAATCTCTCCGGTGGAATGAAACAGAAACTTGCGCTTGCCTGTTCGCTTATTCACAAACCACAAATTCTATTTTTAGATGAACCAACAACCGGAGTCGATCCTGTTTCACGTCGCGACTTTTGGAAAATCCTTTCTAACTTAATTAAAGAAGGAATTACAATTTTTATGACTACTCCTTATCTCGATGAAGCCGAACGCTGCAACCGAGTTGCAATGATGAACAAAGGAGAAATTATAGCAATCGATAAACCGGCTGAAATTAAAAAGTCGATTAACAAACAAGTCGTTGAGATTGTCTGTACGCCTTCGCGTAAAGCATATGAAATTTTAAAAAATAAATACGAATCGCAGATGTTCGGTGATAGAATTAACTTAGTTGTCGATGATGAATCAAAAGATTATCCCGAAATCGAAAAACTACTTCATCAAAATGAAATAACCATAAACGATAAACGAGTTGTTACACCTTCGCTCGAAAATGTTTTTATACATCTAATAAAAGAAGCAAGCTGAGAAATACGATTGAATGATTGGCTGAATGAATGTGCAATCATCCAATCTGTCAAACATAATGAGGCTAAGAAATTTCATAAAGGCAGCAAAATGAAAAAGACAATTCTTCTAAACATAATATTGGCAATTTCGCTAATTGCACAAAACAATAAGTTTACTCTTAACCAAAGCTTAGAAATCGGTTTACAGAACAGCAAGCAGATAAAAATATCGCAAGCATTTTTAAAAAGCAGCGAAGCGAAAATAACCGAAGTCGGTTCACAAATGCTGCCGCAGTTAAGTTTTGGCGCATCGTACACAAGGTTGAGTGATGTTAAACCGTTTGCCGTTACAGTTCCTTTTTCACCAGATCCGATTACTATTCAAGAGACTATTTTAGACAATTATCAACTTAAGTTATCACTGCGGCAGCCGTTGTTTACTGGATTTAGATTGTCCTCGCTAAAAAGTGCTGCCGACTACAACAACAAAGCAGTAGAGTATGAGCACACAAAAGAAATAAATGAAGAGGCATTAAGAATTCATCAAGCGTTTTGGAATTATTACAAAGCTCAAAAGGTTTTACAACTTGTTGAAGAAAATTTGAAATCATTAGAGAAACACTTAACCGATACAAAAAACTTTTTAGAGAACGGACTTGTAACAAGAAACGATTTGCTGAAGTTAGAAGTTCAGTATTCAAATACAGAGTTGAAAAAGATAGAAGCCAAGAATGCTGTTGAGCTTGCCAGAACAACATTCAATAAGACAATCGGTTTGCCGCTTAACACACGTTCACAAGTTCTGGCGGAAGAACCGCAAGCAATTTCTGTTACTACAAAATTTGATGATTTATTAAACGAAGCGCTGCAATCACGCGAAGAAATAAAATCGCTAGAGTATAAAATCAAAGCCGGTGAAGAAAATATTGATGCTGCTCAAGCCGGTTGGTTTCCGTCTGTCTTTCTTTTCGGTGACTATTATTACAGCAGACCGAACCAAAGAATTATGCCGCTCGAAGATAAGTTTAATGATACATGGGCGGTGGGAGTCGGACTTAATTGGAACATTTTAGACTGGGGTGAAACCTCAGCAAAAACAACTCAAGCCGAGCAGCAGTTGATTCAAGCGGAAACAGCTTATCAAATTATTAAAGAGAATATCGAGCTTGAGGTTTATAAAAACTACTTAACGGCGCTGAGTGAATTTGAAAAAGTAAACGTATCTAAAAAATCAGTCGTGCAAGCAGAAGAGAATTACAGAATTACAAAAGACAAATACAACCAGCAGCTCGCAACAAGCACGGATTTAATTGATGCCGAAGTTGCTTTATTAAACGCACAAACAAACTTAACCAATGCGTTGGTTGATTTGGAGTTAGCTAAAACAAAACTTGAAAAATCTATTGGTAGATCTATTTATTAATCATAATAAATCATAACAATCATAATAATCAGTATCCTATTGCTTTTATGGAACGCTGATTTATTAAGATGATTATGATCAATTAAGATGAATTCAATTGAAATAAATAACTTGACAAAACGTTTCGGCAACTTCACCGCCGTTGATAACATTTCCTTCAATGTTAAGGAAGGAGAAGTCTTTGGATTTCTCGGCGCGAATGGTGCCGGTAAATCGACTGCAATTAGAATGTTGTGCGGAATACTTTTGCCGACCTCGGGCGATGGCAAAGTTGGCGGCTACAGTGTTATGAACGAGCCGGATAAAGTAAAAAAAGTAATCGGCTATATGTCCCAAAAGTTTTCTCTTTATAATGATTTATCCGTTGAAGAAAATATAAATTTCTTCGGTGGTGTTTATGGTTTAGAAGGAAAAAAATTCAAAGAAAGAAAAGATTGGGTTCTGGAAATAGCAAACTTAAAAGGAAAAGAAAAGCTTTTAACTGGTTCACTTCCGGGGGGAATTAAACAAAGGCTTGCGCTCGGTGCGGCAGTTATTCACGAACCGGAAATTGTTTTTTTAGATGAACCGACAAGCGGTGTTGATCCGATTTCAAGAAGAAATTTTTGGGGGTTGATCAACGATCTTTCCGCAAACAAAACGACGGTTTTTGTAACAACGCATTATTTGGAAGAAGCCGAATACTGCAACAACATAACATTAATTAACGCCGGTAAAATTATTGCGGAAGGAAGTGCTAGTGAACTTAAAACCAATTACATCAAAAATAAAATTTATGAAATAGAGTGTGAGCGTGTTGTTGATGCGCTCGATATTTTGCAAAACGAAAATTATGTGGATGATACATCAATCTTCGGTAACAACATTCACATAATTGTCAACAATAACTTCAAAAACGAAGAACAAATTAAAGTGACGTTAACCGAAAAACATTCGATCGCAATAAAACGAATAGATAAAATTGTACCAACGCTTGAAGATGTATTTATTCATTTATTAGATAAAGAGTACAACCGATGATCAGTCCGGCAAGAATAAAAGCTGTTGCAAAAAAAGAAGTGAAACAAATCAGTCGTGATACTAGGTTTTTGATTATACTTTTTTCGCTGCCGGTTTTTCTTCTTGTTCTTTTCGGATACGCAGTAAACTTCGACGTAAAAAACATCAAACTTGCTGTTCAAGACTTTGATAAATCAAAAGAGAGTCGTGAGTTTATTCAGTCGTTAACAAGCTCAGAGTATTTTGATTTTGTTGAATATATAAACGAAGAAGCAAAAGCAACATCGGCTCTTGATGAAAAACGGGCACAGGTTGTGATGGTGATTCCCCATGACTTTTCAGAAAAGATGTACCGCGCAAAGGAAGAAGCAAAAGTTCAGTTTTTAATTGACGGCGTTGACGGTAACACAGCAACTATAATTAAAAATTATGTGGAAGCCGCGACATTTAAATATAATTCTGAATTTCAGCAGGAGATGTTTGCCAAGCTGGGAATCAGTCCGATTATTCCAATCGATCTGCAGCCGATATTCTGGTTCAACCCGGAACTTGAAACGACTATCTTTTTAATTCCCGGCTTAATTGCGATGATATTAATCATTACATCAGTTGTAAGCGTTGCACTTTCATTGGTCCGTGAAAAAGAGCGCGGCACAATTGAACAGATAAATGTTTCATCGCTCAACACTTTGGAAGTAATGCTCGGCAAAGTTCTGCCTTATGTTATAATCGCCTTGATTGATGCGGTGTTCATATTAATTGCGGGTTATATTTTGTTTGATGTAGTTGTTAAAGGAAGTTATTTGATGATGTTTTTCAGTACGCTGATATTCATTATTGCAAGCACAAGTTTAGGAATATTTATTTCGACTGTTTCGGATTCTCAGCAAGTTGCTTTTACTGCGGCTACGTTTGCATCTATGCTGCCGTCGTTAATTTTATCCGGATTCATTTTCCCGATTGAAAGTATGCCGGAAATTATACAATGGTTGACCAACATAACTCCGGCTAAGTTTTACTTAACCACACTTCGTGCAATAATGCTGCGTGGAGTCGGACTTGAAGCATTTTGGCTGCAATGGATTTATTTGGGAATATTCACTGTCTTCTTTTTGGCATTGGGGAATATAATTTCAAAGAAGAAAGAAGCTCAGAGCTAAAGGGATATAAAAGACAATAGAGCGCTGATTGTTATGATAATTATGATTTATTATGATCAAAATCAGTGCGGATCATAAAAATCATAATGATCCGTGTTCCATCAAAAGAATATTATGAAAACAATAATCTACTTCATACAGAAAGAATTTCTTCAATTCAAGCGTGATCCGAAGATGTTTGCGATGATTTTAGTTGCGCCAATCATTCAACTTATCTTTCTTGGTTACGCGGCAAACTTTGATGTAAATGTTGTTCACACAGCCGTTTACGATATGGACAAATCCGAAGCCAGCAGAAAGTATATTGAAAGTTTTGAATCTTCCGGATATTACTCGTTTGATTATTACGTTGACAACTACGATCAGTTAACCAAACACATTGATAATGCGGAAGTAATAATGGGATTGGTAATCCCGCGCGGGTTCGAAGAAAAAATCAATCGAAGAGAAACCGTTCAAGTTCAGGCAATCTTTGACGGATCGGATGGCAACACCGCATCAATAGCTGCCGGATATTTACAAGGAATTACACAAAGATATTCCAAAGAGATAACAAACGATATACGAAATAAACTCGGCTTGCAAGTCATTCCCGTTGGTTCCGTTCAATCGGAAACACGTGTTTGGTACAACCCCGAATTAAAAACAAGAAATTTTATGGTGCCGGGAATAGTTGCGCTATTATTAATGATTATCACATTAATTTTAACATCGCTCGCAATAGTTAAAGAAAAAGAAATCGGAACACTTGAGCAATTAATTGTTACTCCAATTAAACCGATACAAATGATAATCGGCAAGCTTATTCCATTTACACTATTGGGATTTGCAGCGGTGATATTAGTAATTACGGCAATGTATATAATCTTCGGGATCGCGGTAAAGGGGAGCGTGACTTTTCTTTTGATTTCTTCCTTTGTTTTTATTCTATCAACACTCGGACTCGGGTTGTTTGTTTCAACAGTTTCCAAAACGCAACAGCAGGCAATGATGCTTGCAATCTTTTTAGTAATGATGCCGATGGTATTTCTTTCCGGTTTCGCTTTCCCGATCGAAAACATGCCGAAAATAATACAAGCAATTACATATATAATTCCGCTTAGATATTTTATGACTATAATCCGCGGAATTATATTAAAAGGAATCGGCTTTAACGATCTCTGGATTCAACTAACCGCAATGCTCGGTCTCGGTGTTTTAATTTTATCTCTTAGCGTAATGCGTTTCCAAAAAAGGGTTGATTAGCCGAATTAATTATTTCTTATTTCGGGAAATACTTTTTTATATCTTTGTTTTCGTTTTCAAGATTATTTAATGGAACACATAATGAAGTCTAATTTGATTTTTACAATTTACATCTTCGCTTTCTTCTTAACTTCCTGTTCTTCTGTTCATGTAAACAGCGTTCATAATAAGTCGTTTGATTTTACAGCATTCTCCACATATAAAATCTTAAAAGAACTTCCGAAACTTCCCGATGGTTCTCAAATGCCTTCTTTAACTTATAACTTAATTGCAAGTGCCGTCGATTTAGAAATGTCTAAACGCGGTATTGGAAAAAATGAACTGCTTGCTAATTTCGGTATTGATTGGCACACTTCATTAGATGAAAAAGTTTATAAAAATGTTAACTCGCTTACAAATTGGGAATCAAGTTTCAGCGATGACGAAACCGGAATGTTAATCATTGACGTTGTTGATTTAGAGAGCGGCAATGTAGTTTGGCGCGGCTGGGCAAAAGCGGTTTTGACTTCACAGAACTTAGAAGAAAAAATTAGTAATTCGGTATCTCAAATATTATCACAATACCCGCCCGAAAATATTTTAGGACTGAATTATTAGTAATTCGCTTTCATAATAACCAAGGTAAAAAAATATGAAGAATAATCTTTGGAATAAATTATTTCTTGGAGTAGTGGTGATCTTTGTTGCCATTCAATTTTATCCTTATGGTAGAAATCATGATAATCCACCGGTTACTTTTCAAGTTCAATGGGATGGTGATTTTACAAAGGAAACGTTTTACAATGCTTGCGCAGACTGCCACAGCAACGAAACTAAGTGGCCTTGGTACAGCCACATCGCTCCGGCTTCATGGTTGATACAAAGTGATGTAGGCAAAGGAAGACGGCATTTTAACATTTCCATAGCCGAGGGTATGAAAGATGCCGATGAAGCATACGAAGAAGTAGAAAGAGATAAAATGCCTTTACCGATTTATCTTCCGCTTCATCCTGAAGCAAAGCTAGATACAGAACAAAAGCAGAAGTTTATCGAAGGTTTAAAGGCAACTTTTAACGGACAAGACAACACGAAAGAATAACAATTATTTTTTTACTCTATTGGCAAGTTATGCATCTTCAAAAACGAAAGTTTGTCCCAATAGCCTCTTTGAAAAATTATTTTGCCGTTTTGAATATGAAAAAATCCACAACCTCTTAAACCGAGCGGATCTTTCCACTCCATTATCGCCCATTCGCCGTCCTCAAAAATGTTTTCTACTATGCACGTCATCTCGGCTTGCGCAAATTCTTTTTCAAACATTTCTTTAATTGCCGCTTTGCCTTTTACGGGCTCATTTGCTACTTGATGATTAACGGCATCATCGGCATATAAATTTATCAATGATTCAACATCCGCATTGTTGAAGTGCTTTACAAATTGTTTTAATACTTCTTTTGGTGAATTCATTTCTATACCGCTGTTTAATTCGAATGTTTTTACATTTCGATAATATTTAATTTAGAAAAAGATTCCAAATTTTTTGCCATGCAAAAATCAAAACTCATACTCAACACCAATTATCGGCAGCAATCCCCATTGTAAATCCGGTTTAACTTTTTTCTCCTCGGTATTCCAAGAGTAATCATAAACATTTTCTCGATTGTAAACATTCCACAGACTTAAATAAATATCAAGAGTCTGATTGCTGAAGAAAAACTTTTTATCTATTCTCAAATTCAAAGAATGGTATGCCGGAAGTCTTTTGCTGTTAATTTTATTTTGATCTATTATGCCTTTATTTGCATTGATTGATTTTTCAAGATCATACGGAGTGTACGGTCCTCCGCCGGCATAAGTCCACCGTGCACTGAATTCCCATTCTTCACTCGGTTTGTATCCGCCTATAATGCTGAAAATATATTGGTTGTCGTAAACCCGGTCATACCATTCGCCGCTGTATCCTTGATAGCGGCTTCTGAAAATTGATCCGCTTATTAAGCCGTAAATATCTTCGGCTAGTTTCTTTTGAATTAACAATTCAACCCCGCGTGTAAACGCCTTACCTGAATTTGAAAGAGAAGTATAATTCCCGAAATCCTGTGTCGAGAGTCCGTCATCTATAATATTGCGGGAGGGGTCTGTTGCATCAAGTGGCAGATTTGAATATTCTTTATCATAAAATTCAACTGTAAGCTTCGTGTCTTCGGACAACAAATAATCAAACCCTATTCCGTAATGAATTGCTTTAATATTTTTTAGATTTTCGAATTCTTTACTTTGCGAGAGAAGATACATCGGCAACTGCTGATAAAATATTCCGCCGTTTGCATATACTTTGAACAAATTGCTTATATCATACGAAACAGCAAATCGGGGTGAAACAACATTTGCTTTATTTAAAGAGTAATAATCATTTCGTATACCGGCACTTATTGTAAGCTTATCAAAAGGATTTACAATATAGTTAACAAAGAGTCCGGCTTTTACAGATTTGATTGTTTTATCAACAACAAACGTCGGTTTAACCGTGCCCAACCGAGTTGTATCATCTACCTGAGTATAATCATATTTACCAATTTCATATTTGAACTCAACACCGAATTCCAGCCTATGATTAGAACCAGGCTGCACAAAGTTGCTGTTTCTAAAATTTATGAATTGTTCCGCATTCTTTCCTTTGTAGTTCAATTTATTATTGGAAACATTATAGAACTCGTTTGTGAATTTCATAAGAGAATGAGAAATACTTGTGATAGAATAAAAACTGCTGCTCCACAAAGCCCGCCACGATAACCCTAAAGTATTTTGAAGATTCTCTATATTCCCGTAATCATCCGTACCCAAATCAATTGCATCTTCACGGTTATACTCTTCACTGTTGTGAGCAAAAATATCAAGTATATTCAATTTGTGTTTTTTGTCGAACTCGTAAACAACTTTACCTTGAACATCGGTTAGATGCGGCATTGCCTGGGAATCGAAAAACAAATCCATAACTATATCGAGGTAACTTTTCTTTCCTGATATCATCCACGAGCCGTTTCCGCCGAGCAATGGTCCTTCAGCACCGCCGCCGAAACCGCTTATATTCAAATCAGCCTGCATCTCAAATTTGTCTTTGTTTCCTTCGCGATAACTAATATCAACAACAGATGAAAGCCTGTCGCCGTACTTGGGCGAAAATCCGCTTGTCAGAAAGTTTACATTATCTATAAAATCAATATTTAAAATTCCTATCGGTCCTCCCGTTGAGCCAATGGAAGGGAAGTGGTTTATATTCGGAACGGAAATTCCGTCAATATAAAATCCGTTTTCAATAGGACTACCGCCTCGAACCGCAAGATCGTTGTGATCATCGCTTACTTTTGATGTGCTCGGCATTGCCATTAATATTCTGCTCACATCTCCCATTGAACCGGGAGATCTTTTGATTTCTTCGGCATTAAAAGCAACTGCGTTTATATTTGATTCATCTTTATTGTGGAAATACCCGGCGGTAACTGAAACCTCCCCCGATTCAATTGTTGTAGGGTTTAACTCAACATTAACAAAAGTTATTCTGCCTGGGCGAACAACTACATCTGTTTTGATTATCGTTTCATAACCAATGAAACTAAACCTAAGTGTATTAGTCCCGACCGTTACGTTTACTATTTCAAATTCTCCGTCAAGGTTTGTTGAAGAACCGACTGTTGTTCCAACTATTAACACATTCGCCCCGGTTAAACTTTCTTTAGAAATTTTATCGATTACCGTTCCTTTAATAATCCCGATTTTATTTTGCGCGGATATGTTTACAAAAAGAACAAACAAAAACAATATCATAAGTTTGATTTTCACTTTTAGCTCCTTATTTGAAAATTGATCGGCGAAAAATAGAGCAGCAACGAACCAATTTCGTTCAGACCCATCGGAAAGAACATTTTTTATGTTTTATCCGATCGGATCGGGCATCAACAATTCCCGGATTCATAAAAAACGACAACAATAAAAGTTTTATATTTCTTTTTAAAAATTATTAACCTTGCTTATGCAATTAGGATTGTTTGATATTCTATTAATGGTGGGTATTGTTCAGGGCGTTTTGCTATCGGTGATTTTGTTTACGCATAAATCGAATCAACCGGCAAATCGTTTATTGGGCGGAGCAATGTTTTTTTTATCCCTCGAAATTTTCTACCTCTTTATTAATAAAAACAACATGGTTGAAAGCTTCGTTAATTTTATTCCACTATTATTTCCCTTGCCGTTTATCTATTCGCCGCTATTGTTTTTATATGTAAAAGAACTTACTGTAGAAGAAGGAATACAAAAACAAGACACGCTACATTCTATTCCCTTCTTGATTTCTATTTTACTGACTTTGGGTTTTTACTTTATAAATAATTTAGAATGGGAATATTATTTACAACAGGTTAACAATGACGAGTTGTTATTCACAAATATATTAAACAACATAAAACCGATATATGCTGTATTCTATGTTTTTTATATGCTGGTTTATATTAAACGGTATAACAGCAGACTTGTAAACTCTTTTTCCAATCTTGACAAGATTAACCTTGATTGGTTGAGAAATTTTTCAATAGCAATGATTGTTATCACGGTTATTGTTGTAGTTCAAAATGTATCCGAGTTTATTTATGATGAAAAATCCGTACTGGAGATATACTTGTTTGGTGCACTTGTGGTTCTTATATACTTGATAGGTTATTTCGGATTAAAGCAACCTGAAATTTTTAGCCAGACTATTGAGGAAAATATATTAAAGGTAAGGAACATTGTTAAGTATCAAAAATCCGGACTTGATGATAAAACGGCTGAAGAATATCTTAAAACTCTTTTGAATTACATGGAAACGGAAAAACCACATTTAAATGGGGATCTCACTTTACATGAATTAGCCGGTAAGTGCAATGTTTCGGTTCACCATTTATCGGAAATTATAAACTCCAAGTTAAATCAAAGCTATTATGATTTTGTAAATAAATATCGTGTTGAAGAATTTAAAAGAAAGCTTAACGCCCGGGCAAACAATAAGTTTACAATTTTATCAATTGCTTATGATTGCGGGTTTAATTCGAAATCATCTTTCAATACCATCTTTAGGAAGTTTACGAATACTACCCCCTCTGAATATCGAAAATCTTTGGCTGTTAAAGGGAACAATCAATTGTAAAATATTTCCCATGACAAGTTTAGAGCTATTCTCCAATCAAAATCTAGGTTCTTTATATGTATATAAAATACTCAATTAAATAAGACACCACGCCCCATTTGTTAATCGATAAATTTATCGAACTAATAATTAAATTACACGTCTCAACTTTTCCTTCTACTACAAATAAGGAAACAAAAATGAAATCGAACAAACTTTCAAGAAGAAACTTTTTCAAAATTTCATCATTAACAGGCGCTGGTTTTGCTTTATCTCCGATACTTACGAATGAAAAAATTGCTAAGACTTTACAAGAAGAAGACAAGCCAAAAACAAATATTGAAGATGCGTTAAAACATCCTCGCAACGAATACTCAATGCCGGGTAAATATCCCGGAAAAGTAGTGCAGATCAATCACCCCAACCCTGTTGTTGATAACAAGATTGTTTATGATACTGTTTACAAAATGATTGCCGAAGGAATGTTGTCATTAACGGGTGCAAAAACCCTAAAAGAAGCTTGGCTCCAATTTGTAAATGAAAATGACAAAATTGGTTTGAAAGTAAATCCCGTTGCGGGACCAACATTATCAACTTCGGTTGAAGTTACGCTTGCAATTGTAAATCAACTTGAAGAGGCGGGCATTCCGAGAAGCAATTTGATTATATGGGATAGGCGAGAAGAACAAATTTTTGAATCAGGTATAACCGAAGAGATTTTTCCGGGAATTAAAATTATTGGAACCGAACGCAAAGGTGAAAACGGAACGATGTATGATGAAAACGAAGAACTTTACTCACTAAGAATGATTGATAAAAACTGGTATTACTGGGCTGATGTTGAAACGGAATACCGTCCGGAAACTTTACCCTACATGGTAAACACAGGCAAGTATTCTTACTTCACAAAAATTGTTACGGAGATGTGTGACAAAATTATCAACATCCCGATACTTAAAAATGCCGGAACGTCGGTTACGCTTTGTATGAAAAATTTATCATACGGAGCAATTACTAACACCGGCAGACTCCACGAAAAACTTTGGTCTGAAACGGTTGCAGAAGTTTGTGCTTTCCCTCCTTTGCGGGACAAGGTTGTTTTAAATATAGTTGACGGAATTAAAGGATGCTTTAACGGCGGACCATCTGCTGTTCCTCAATTCTTTACAAATTATAATACAACACTAATTGGTACAGATCCGGTTGCTGTTGATAGAATTGGCTTGAACATAGTTACAAAGAAAAGAATCGAAGAAGGATTGCAAGAAGAAGAATCCCCGCGCGGTTCTGCTTTTTTAACCATGGCTGAAAATTTAAAACTCGGTATTGCCGATAACAGCAAAATACACTTCAACAAAATTGATTTGACTTAATTATGAATAACAAAAAAACTTATACTCTCATATTTCTTGTATTTATTATTAGCTTGTCATTAGGTGCACAACAAAAAGAGTTTCCTCAGCTTAATCAAGAAGATTTACATAGCGGGGTGATCACTAAAACTGAATTTTATATCGGCGAAGAACTTTGGGGATTAATAAACGGCGGCGCAGATCTTTATCTCGAATACGGGCTTGATAGAACTTTACTTCAAGAGATAAATAATAATGATAATAGTTATAGAGTTGAGGTTTACGGGATGACCGGACTCAACGAAGCATTCGGAATTTTTTCGATCAATAAATTTAATTGTGTTAAGACCGACACCCTCGTAAAGTTTATTTGTATTACTCCTTATCAACTGCAAGCTACGATTGGAAGATTTTACTTTTCTATTTCTAATCAATCCGGTGATAGAGCTGCTCAAAAGTATTCTCTTCGTTTATTTGAAAGATTGTTGTATAAAATTGAATCGAAAAACTTTATTGTCCCGGAATATTTTCTACAACCTCAGTTTGAGCCTTATCAGAATCAAATTAAGTTGATAAAAGGAAAACTCGGATTACAAAACGGTTTTCCGCGATGGGAAAAATATTTCGCCGATTATAATAATTATGAAATTGTTTTGCTACCGATAAAAGCAGAAGAAGGATTTATAAATATTGCATTAATTGATTTTGTTTCTGAAGAAGATGCGGAAAGATTTTTAAAAGAAATCTCTCAAAACAATTTTAAGCAAGCAAAGAGGATTTTGCCCAACAAGCTTATTGTAATAGAGACAAACATTAATGACACTCAATTGGAAAAGCTTATCAAAATATGAAATGGATTTTTGTTGTCTTTAGAGTTTAATTGAGACCTCAAGTTGACCATCAAGACCGGCTTCAACTATTTTTTGTAAAGTGGATATACGTACTTCTTTAAGATCATTTTCAATTTTTGAAATATAGCCTTTATTCGTACCGCACTTTAATGCAAGCTCTTCTTGTGTCATCCCACGTTTTCGTCGTGCTTGTCTTATAAGAAACCCAACTTTAAACGATTCATAACCTTTCTCAAATTCATCGCGTTTAGCTGTTCTCTTTTTCCCGTATTGTTCATCAATAAATTCATCAAGTGTTTTAAGATTTTTGTTCTTCATAATATTCTCTCATAATTTTAATTGCTTTTTCGATTTCATTTTTTGGTATCCGCTGTGACTTTTTCTGAAACCCGTTTATAATTACAATAATATTTGTCTCGTCAAAGAAACAAAAAATGCGAAAAATATCAGTTCTTTGTTTGACTCTTATTTCATAAAGTCCGTTGGTTCCTTCAATATGTTTAAAATAATCAACCGGAATATGCTGTATATGCTCAATTAGTCGGAGTGTCCAGAGAATTTTCTCTTTAACCTTTCTTCTTTGTTTTATGAAAAAATTAGAGAAGTGGTTTTTATAAAAAACTACTCTTCTGACTTTTTGATTTTTCATACTATTTGAAAAATACAAAAAATTGTCCCATAGTGCAACTGTGTTTTTACATTGATGAATCTAACTATAAAAACAGCTAATTTTGAGACAAACATATCCACAAAATCGAGGCTGCTGTGGCTGAACGAACTCTCCCAAATCTATTTGAAGAAAGCGTAAAGAAGTATTTCAACAATCCGTTAATGTGGGAAAAGAAAACCGACAAGTATGATCCGCTGACATACGGCGAGATGAAATTGTTTGTTTACAGGTTCGCTGCCGGACTTATGAAACTAGGTTTGCGAAAAGGTGACCGCGTCACATTAATATCGGAAGGAAGAAACGATTGGGTGATGACTGAACTAGCAATTCTCTATTGTGGTGGGGTTAGTGTTCCTATCTCTGTTAAAATTGATGAGCCCAATGATTTAAAGTTTCGAATAGCTCATTCGGAATCCAAGTTTGTTGTTGTGTCAAAAAATCATCTTCATAAAATTCGTCGTATAAAAAATGATTTACCAGTGTTAGAAAAGATTATCGTATTAGAGAATGTAAATGATCTGCACGATGACGAAATCACAAAAGCTGAAGTATTTAAAATTGGTGAGGAATATTTACAAAATAACGAGGGGTTCTTTAATCAAACTTGGCAGTTTATAAATGAAAATGACGACGCAAACATTTGTTATACATCCGGGACAACTGCCGATCCGAAAGGAATAATATTAACTCATCGCAACTATACAGCAAATGTTGAGCAGGCAACCGCTCTTTTACCCATTCCCGAATCTTATATATCTCTCTTAATTCTTCCTTGGGATCATTCTTTTGCACACACCGCCGGAATTTATACTTTAATGAAAAACGGTGCGTCGATGGCATCAATACAAGTCGGTAGCACACCAATTGAAACTCTGCGAAATATTCCTCAAAACATAAAAGAGATTAAACCAACATTTTTGTTAAGCGTTCCGGCTCTTGCAAAAAACTTTAGAAAAAATATTGAAGCGGGCATAAGAGCAAAAGGAGATAAGGTTGAAAAATTATTCAAGAAAGCATTGGAAACTGCTTATGATTATAACGGACTCGGCTGCGACAAGGGAAGAGGATTCAAAAAATTAAAGAAGCCCTTGATTTCACTTTATGATAAAATTCTCTTTAGTAAAATTAGACAGGGGTTCGGTGGGAGATTAGAATTTTTTATCGGCGGCGGTGCCTTGCTTGATATTGAATTACAGAAATTCTTTTATGCAATCGGAATGCCGATGTTTCAAGGATATGGATTAACAGAAGCTGCGCCAATTATTTCGGCAAACGTTCCCGCTCAACACAAACTTGGTTCTTCCGGTAAGATCGTTGTAAATCTTGAAGTAAGAATTTGCAATGAAGACGGAATAGAAGTTCCGGTTGGTCAAAAAGGCGAGATTGTTTGTAAAGGTGAAAACGTAATGAAAGGATATTGGAAAAACGAGAAAGCAACCAACGAAACAATAAAAGACGGCTGGCTTTACACCGGCGATATGGGTTACTTGGATAAAGATGGTTACTTATACGTTTTAGGAAGATTTAAAAGTTTGTTGATTGCGAGTGACGGTGAAAAATATTCTCCCGAAGGAATTGAAGAAGCGCTTGTAGAGAAATCAAATTTTATTGAACAAGTAATGCTGCACAACAATCAGAACCCATACACTATTGCTTTAATAGTACCGAATAAAGAAGTAATAAAAAATGAATTGAAAAAACACTCATTAACAATTCAAACCAAAGAAGGACAAACAAAAGCGATAGAAATAGTTCAAAAAGATATTGATAAGTTTAAGTCCGGGGGTGAATACGAAAACGAGTTCCCCGAACGATGGCTGCCGGCAACTTTTGCTTTACTCGGCGAAGGTTTCACTGAACAAAATCAATTTATGAACAGCACATTAAAAATGGTTAGGGGAAAGATCACAGAGTTTTATCAAAATAGAATTGAATATTTATACGCACCGGAAGGAAAAGATTTTTATAACCATCAGAATATGAAAATTGTTGAGAGGTTTGATGGGGATACTAATTATTAGAAGTCTCTTAAAAAATTTTAGTAGCTTTATAATGAATTAAATTCAGGTGGAACGTTTTTATGAGAATAAAAGTATTTGTTTCATATACAAGCGAACTAAAAGACTTTAAAGATGTGGTTTTTGATGAGTGTAATAAAGTAAATAGTGATTTATCCGATAAATCAGACATCTCACTTATTGCAGTCGATTGGAACATTTGTAGAGAAATTTCTTCAGGCCCAAGAATACAATCTCTAATAAACAAATGCCTTCATGATTGCCAAATATTTGTAGGAATACTTTGGAAAAGATTCGGCACACCCCCGGCAGAATTAAATCCTTTGACAGGAAAGGAATATGAGTCCGGAATGCAAGAAGAGTTTGAAGAAGCAATAAAATATCAAAAAAATGGACTAATAACCCCTCTCTTTTTTTTCAATACCTCCCCTCCAGCGGATAAAAAGCTATCTAGAGATAAGCAATTGAAAAAAGTTTTAGACTACAAGAAGAATTTAGAAGAAAGAAAAATTGCTTATTTCACTGTCGATTCAAAAGATAGTTTTCGAAGTGAAATCTATCGAAAATTGCGAAATTATGCGGAAATCCAAGCAAATAAACAGAAGATTAAAAGAATTAAGAATATCGCCTCTCTTGCTCGCTACGAACAACCAGAGGAATATCTATCAAGAAAGGTTGTTGAATATAAAGATTATGTGTCTAAAGAATCAAAATATATTCTCAATATGCTCGGAAAAGATTTAGTCGATGTAATAAAAACAAATAACAGAATTGCGCTACTTGCTGATGCGCAATTTGGAAAGTCAATCGAATTAAGAAGAATAGCAAATCATTTTTCTTCGGAAGATAAAAATCACTTTCCTTTCTATGTCTCATTAAACATCTATACAAATGAAAGCATCGAAGAACTGCTTCCAGATTATTGGCAAGAAATTCCTGAAGAATCTCTTATAGTTTTATTAGATGGATTAGATGAAATAGAGGCTCAGTATAGAAATACTGCCCATAGAAAAATAGAAAAGTTTTCTTTGAAACATCCAAATTGTAAGATGGTAGTTTCTTGCCGTACTAATTTTTTCGTTTCTTCAACCGATGAGTCAGCTGGTACACTTAACCAGTTTAAAGCTTTTGTCCTTACAGAACTTTCGATGGAAGACGCTGACGCTTATATGGGGCTCAAGTTGCATAACTTGAAAGCAGATTTTATTGATAAACTCTGCCTAACAAGAGCTATTCATTTAATTGGTAATCCTTTTTATTTACAATTTTTAGTAGGGAAGTATTTAAAAACAAACACTCTGCCAGATAGCAGAAGCGAATTATATGATGAATTGATAAAACAAAAATTACTGACCGATAAGGAGCATTTTAGAAATGTAAGGGAGAATGAAGATATTTACGAGGAAGAAATGGTTTTAAAAGAATTATCCAGAATAGCGATAGCTATGGAGATATTCGGAAAAAACTATATATCTATAGAGGAATTGAAAAATATTGGTGTTAATAATAATTTTTTTCAAATTTTTAGCTATAAATCGATTTTTAAGGTAGAGAGAGATTGCTATCAATTTGAGCATAATAGTTTTCAAGAATATTTAGCTGCAAAAACATTAGCTAATGAGAATCTTCCAACTTTGCAAAAAATACTTTCCTTCGCTCCCCATTATAAAGTAATTATTCCAAGCTGGGTAAACACTCTCTCTTTTTTACTCAATATCTATCCAACCGATGATTTAAAAAACTGGCTGCTAAATATTCAACCAGAACTCATCATTAAGTTCGAACCAATGCGGGTAGAGAAAGAGTTAAAAATCCAAATTTTTCAAAAAATTGTTAATGATTATAATAAAAAGAATATATGGATCAGTAGAGAGAAATACGATTTAAAAGAATTGGCACGATTCGGTGAATGTATAGAAAACATTAACTTTTTATTGAAAATTATTCAAGAAGACAAACATTATATAAATACAGGGAATGCAATTAATTTATTTGCCTTTTTCCAAGAAATTCCTATTGATGTAAAAACAAAAAGTAGAAACCTACTTAAAACTATTGCGCTCCATCATGATAAAGTAGAAATCAGAAATGATGCAATACTTGCTTTAGGAATCCAAAATTTACTAAACAATTCTATTATTAATATTCTATTGAAAAAATATTCGGATTCTCAAAATGATTGGATTAGATATGCAATGTACTTTATATTAGAATCTCCCCCGTTGGTTGACAACCACATCCACTTCTTTTTGTCTGGAATTGAATTAATAAAAAAAGACTTTTCAGTTAGCAATTCAACTGAAAGTAGGTTGGGGAATGAATCTTGGCATTTAATGACTGGGTTAGAAAATGCAAAAACAGCCAAATCAATAAGAGTGATATTAGATTATCTGATTGATAATTCTGATACCGTTCATATGATAGGTTTCGAAAAAACTTTCTCTATTATAATAGAAAATGCTGCAAAAGCACAGCGAGCAAGTCAAAACGATGAAATATTCGAGAGGATCTGTCGCCTTTATTTGATTTTAGAAAGGAGATATTTAACTGAAGTTAAATTCTGCATTGAGTTCTTTAAAAAATCAAATACGCAACTCAAAGCTTTTCATTATGTCCTTAAGGAAATAAATCATAAGGGTGAAAAGAACAACTTAATGGTTTCGCTAGCAAAAATAGCAACTAAAGAATCATTCGACTCAATATTGAGGGGATATGAAACTGAAAAGTATAACGAAAATGAAATCTGGGTTTTTCAAAGTTACTTAAGCAGCTCTTTGTACGACTCTTTCAACAAAAAAATAAATTCTATTTCAAACAATAAATTCATTCCTCCTCCCAAGAGAGATTTTAAAAAGCAACAAGAGCGGCGTGATAAAAAAGAAACAGCTTTATTCTTCGACAAGACCCTGCTGTTGAATGAAGTAATAAATTTTTTTGTTTCAGAAAATTTATATGAAATAGACAAGAAAAAGATAAATGAAATTAAGTATGATTATTCACGCGAGAATGATTATCCGAATCTCTTAATTGAGTTTATTTATGATCAAGTTGAAAAAGGACCTTTAACCCAAAAACAGATAGTAAAAAATATTGGTGAAATAAATTGGTATAATACTAGCATTTTACATCTGTACAATGAACTTATTTATAATAAAAAGCGAGATCTAGATACCAAACAAGTAATGGCTTTGGAGAAGTGGTGTTTGGAGAAATTAGATGATGTTGATTTCAGATCAGCAATAAAAATTGAAAACAACTCTCATACTTCAGATAGAACTGCGGCAATAATTTTTACTTTCTTTTTTCACTATAATATAAATCTTCCAAAAGAATCAATTATTGGAATGTTAAGTTATAATTGGAATGGAATTGGCATCACTCATTTAGAAAAATATTTAGCTCCTGAAGAAATAAAAAACCATGTTTGTTTAATTTTTAGAGAAAAAGATTATATAAATGACATAACACTAAGAAACTATCTTTACCTTTGTAAAAAATATCAAATAAAAGATACTTGGAGATTTATAGAGAAAGAAATTCAAAATCAATCTAGAGCCATAGAGCTCAGAGAGTATGCCCTTGATATCGCTGATTCCTTTAATATTCCATCTCGCAAACTTTTATATATTCTTAAAAAAGTAACGGGTGAAATTAAGTGGCCTATTATCGATCTTCTGATAAAACGGAATAGTAATACGGCAGCAAATTTCTTGTTGAAACAATTAAAAGCTAACAATAATGAAGATCGGCTTAAAGCCTCTTTTCAATTGATGAGGGTGAAGAAAATAGCGGGAGTTCAGTTTTACACAAACAAATTAAAAAGAGAGAAAACTTTTATTTCAATTCCTGGATTAAAGTTTCTCATCAATTTCAATAAGTCAAGCGCCATCCCATATTTAATAACTTTGTTAGAATTACATTACAGAAAAGATTTTCATCAAACTGATAGATTCGAGACATTAGATAAGGTAGTCGAATCTTCGCTTACAAATATTTCTATGACAAGTGAACGTAACTTTAAGAAAGTATGCAATGCCATTCAAAAATTTATAAAGGAAAATATCCAAAAATATGAACATGTGCATTTTCTGTATTCATATTTAGAAAGATTGGAAAGGCAATTTTATTTTAACAAAGGACAACGAAAAACATTAGACGATGTTAAGCGTCTCTTATCTTTTCTAAAGATTTAGTTTGTTATAATTGTTTTCTTGAGCCTTGCTGAATGATATAATTATCGTTGAACAGTTTGACCTTGTTCTTCTTTCGGTTCTTTCACGTTCGGCGGATTCCATCCAACTATTGAGCCCGATTTTATTTTTGAAAGATATGGAGAAAGTGTTGCCCCGGGAAGCGTTCTTGAGTTGTCTTCAATATCTATCGGACCCATTCCCGTTCCGGCACCGATCATACAATTTTTACCGATTGTAATTAATCCATATCTAAATTTTCCGGCGCCTTCGTATGCGTGAACCGTTAATCTTGTGAAGGCACCGAGGATTGTATTTTCACCAACGTAAATTAATTCCGGTCTGAAGTGGTCTAGCCAAACAAGCTGCATAATTTCCGCGCCCTTACCAATGTGTGCGCCCATCCATGCATAAAATTTATTTTTGAACGGAACACCTTTCATAAAAAAGGAAGCTGCGACTTGAAATTGTAAAAGTAATCTGCGTCTAAACGGTAAATTAAGTACGCGCCAATTGATTGAATTTTTTTCTTCGGGTGAACCAAGCCCACTAAACGTATAATGTCTTCTGATGGGAGTTAAAAACTTTTCTAAATTTACTTTTCCATCCGGAGTTTTCGGATCGAACTCAAATACGCTTGTTCCTTTTCCGCCGGATGTTTTACTTATAAAAATTTCACGGTTCTTTTTCTTGCCGAGCTTAATTGCACGTTCGATAATTTCTATTGTTACGGTTTTTATAGTTACTTCGGGAGTCAGCTCATGGTATTTTTTCATTTGTTCTCTCTCTTCATTATGCATTAGAAAAATAATCAAAATCCTTTCAATTTTTTAATCAAGCATTGGGGCTCTTCAAAAACAAACAAGATGTCCTTTTCGTCAAAAGACTGAATTTATTTTTTTTATTATCCGGGGGGATTTGAAAATGCACTTAAGAATCATTGCCGCTTTATTTTTGCTCTCTTTTATTTTACTTACAACTTCTTGTTATGAAAAAGCCGACCCTGAAGTACTTCCGCTAGATGCAGAAACCGTATCAGCATTAAATCTGGGAGATATTCGTTTTTCACTTACCAAGCTTGATTCGTTGATGAAGGTATATCCGGAAAACAATTATCTAAAATATTTTTATGGAGCCATTCTCGTTAATTACGGCAGCGCTAAAGTTTATGATATTATAGATTCGTTAAGAAATAAAGGAGACCTTGTCTATTCCGATTTATTAGAACTGCACATCGATGTGATGATTGGAGATCACAGTACAAAAGAAAGACTAAACAAAAAATTGGAAGAGCTTCCTGATAATAATGAATTACGATTATTAGACTGGATCGTTAAATTGGATAACGGGGATTTTGAAAATGCCGAAGCAACTCTGGGCGAAATCCGGAAAATAACTCCTCTTAAATATCTTCCGCTGCTTGCAATTTATTATCATTCGTACGATCGAGATTATAGAACTGCTTTGAAATATTTAACAATGCTGCGGAATGAATCGATCTATAAAATGGAAAAGGATTTCAATCGGCTTTCCATCTTGAAAGACAGAAACATTAGTTACGGTTTTGATTCATCATTCGCGGTTAAGTACGAACAGTGCGGGGCTCAACCCGGAATGCAATTTGTTACTGAAACCGGTATAACTCTAAAAATGGGTTTTGATACCGGAACAAACGGATATGGATTTACGATCCACAAAAAATCTCTTGGTGATAGTCTTGTAGGAAAGAAATTATATAATATTGAAAAAGGTATTCAGTATAATTATATGAGCGAACCGGCAGATGTAACCGGGAAGCTTATAAACTTTAAAATTCCTCTTATCGAAAATTTCTTGGTAGAATATTTTGAAGGCGGATTAACTTTAGCTGACGGGGTTTTCTCTCCTTTGTTATTTAATGCCGCCGTTACAATCAATTCAACGGATGAAATTGTTACGATTCATAACAAAGAATCCCTTGAAAAATATATAAACGGTTTATCACAAGAAGATTACACCACCGCGCCCTATAAAGTTAGAAAGGGATGGATGTTTATTCCATGCGAAGTAAACGGAAAGATAGTTGATATGATGTTGGAAACCGGTTCGCGTGATGTAAACTTTAATTCTCTTGCAGCTAGAAGATTGGGGTTGGAGTCTTACGAAGGTTTTGTTAAATGGAGGGGAGAAGATTACCCTGTTAGTAAACTTGATACGGAAATGAAAGTCGGTAACTTTACTTACACGGTTAACGGCGGACATAAAACTAATTTTGTTTTGGGAAATTTAGCATACGGATTAGGAGCTGCGGGGGACATTGGTCCGGATTTTATCAGAAGTTATATATTTACGATTGATCCATTTAACAAACAAATCATCTTAGAGAAGTTGTGAGTAATTTCAAAAATAATTTGGGGTTACTTAAAGATTAAGATCAATATTTACGTTTTCGTATTTCTTAACGAATCCGGGAAGAACAAGAGCAACAAGAAAAAAAACTATTCCTGTTAAATAAAATATTGTTCCTATTAGATTATCATACTCTAACAAGCCGGTTCTTCCCAGTATAAAATGCCAGTCATGATAAACTTTATTTCCGCCAAGAAGGGGAAGATTTCTTTCTTGTGCATCGGCGACATAAACACTGATGTTCATTAGATTTTGTCCCAGCCAAACAAATGAGATTTGAGTACCAAGTTTTTTTTGGTTAAATATGAAGTAATAAATAAAAAGCAGTGGCAGTATAATTTGCATTAATGTTCCACCCAAAGTATAAATGAAGCTTCCAAATAAGCTGAAGATTCCGTGCCCGCCTTCGTGGATAAGCAGATTAAAGTGATCTAGAATAAATATAAAATCGCCGGCATTTATTGTAAGCCAAACAGATATTGGCAGCAAAGCAATTGAGCCTATCCATGGTTTTAGCTTTTTCAAATCACTCTTCTATTAGTTCTCGAAGTTTGTTAATGTCTTTTGTTAAACCGAGACAAAGCATCAGTTTAATTCTGGCTTTCTGTCCATTTAAATAATCTGTAAAAATTACACCTAATTTTTTAAGCCATTTCCCTGCGCCGGGATAGCTATAAATATCGAGCGTTTCCCCGGAGGGACATCGAGAAGTAAGGACAACCGGGATTCCTTTTTCAACTGCGTATTTAATTCCTTCGAATGTTGTTGGCGGAACATTCCCAACTCCCATGGCTTCGATTACAATTCCTTCTGCGCCGGAATCTGCGGAAAACCTAAAAAATTTCTCGCCCATCCCGGCATGGATTTTTATCAGGTCAACGTTTGAGTTTATTTTGTCCGTCTCTATTGTTTCAAGTTTTCTCGGCATTCTATTGAAGATCACTCTTCCCCTATCAATAAATCCTAGAGCTCCAAAATCGAGACTGTGAAATGTTTCAATATCTTCTGTGTGTGTTTTTGTTACTTCGCTCGCCGCATTAATTTCGCCATTAAGGCAGACAAGCACTCCCATTCCTGAACTGTTCGGTGAACTAATTATTCTCATTGCATCAAGTAAATTTTTTGGCCCGTCCCAATCTGATTCAGAAGAGGTCTTCATTGCGCCAATTACAACTATTGGTTTGTCTGTTTTGATTGTTAAATCCAATAGATATGCTGTCTCTTCAAGCGTGTCTGTTCCGTGAGTTATGATAATGCCGTCAATGTTTTCTTGATTGATTCTTTTTCGCACTTCTTTGGAAAGTTCCAACATCAATTCCGGCGTCATATGTGGACCGGGATACATTCCAAAATCATATATAGAAATTTCAGCAAGCTGTTTTGCTTCCGGAATCATCTCAAGTAATTGATCTCCATGAAAAAACGGAACAGTTCCGCCGGTTTCTTCATCAATCTTCATTGAAAATGTTCCGCCTGCAAATACAATAAGAATATTTTTCATCTTGTTACATTCCCTTATTAATTTTTCTTTTTACTCTTTACAAAAATATTTCTTGTTGAAGAATTTTCTTTATACAAAAATTTTATTTTGTTTTTTACTAACAACTTACAAAAATGCGAAAGATTTAATTTGCAGAAATGAATTCATTATCATATTATTGACTCGCCTAAGAGACCACTCTTGTATGTTGATAACTTGTTAACAACTCGTTTTTGTGAAACGTTTCACGTGGTGTTCTGTTTTTGCTTTTTTGATTTATATATTCTTTTTTCTGTTGGCAAGACACAGTTCTTTTTCATAACGGCTTTTTTTGTAACGTCTTGCGGCCCTTGTTTAATGTTAATAAGTTGTTGAAAAAGTTTTGCTGGCATTAAATTAGTTAATTATTTTGTCAAACTATAAAACCTCTTGCTGAAATAATAATTGTGGATAAGCTTAACAACAAATCCTTTTTAAGAACCATCAACATTCATACCGATTGCACAACTGCATGGAAAGATTGTTTATCAATTATTAAAGAAAGCGTGCCACACATTACGTATAACACCTGGTTTTTGCCTATTAAACCCGTCGAAATTTCCGACAGCGCCCTTAAAGTTCAAGTGCCGAACGGATTTTTTGTTGAATGGATTGAAGAGCATTATAACACTCTCATTAACAAAACCATTAACGAGGTGTTGGGTGACAGCGGGAAATTAATTTATACTGTTTTAGATGATAAAAAGAATGATGATGAAATAAATGTAATTATTAAAGATGAAGAAAAGAAAAAAACGACCGATGAAATTTCCAATCAACTTGTTGCTTCCCCAACCGAAGAACCTCACGAAACTTCTTTAAACCCAAGATATCGCTTCGAGAATTTTATTAAAGGAGAGGGAAACCAACTTGCGCGGGCTGCCGCTTATGCTGTCGGCGAAAACCCTGGCGAGACTTCATTTAATCCGTTGTTTATTTACGGAGGTGTTGGTTTAGGAAAAACTCATCTTATTCAAGCAATTGGAAACAAAATATTAGAGTACTATCCAAACAAAAAAGTTATTTATCTCTCTTCAGACCTGTTTACGGTAGAGTTTGTTGAGGCTATTCAATCTAACAGCGTAAACGACTTTTCCAACAGATATAAATCAATGGATTGCTTGATAATTGATGATATCCAATTTTTAATAGGCAAAGAAAAAACGCAAGATTTGTTTTTTCATATTTTTAATACGCTTCATCAATCAGGTAAACAGATCATCCTTTCCAGCGATAAACCTCCTAAAGAACTTAAGGGGCTAAACGAAAGATTAATTTCAAGATTTTCTTGGGGATTAACAACAGATATTCAGCCGCCGGATTTCGAAACAAGAATTGCTATTCTAAAAAACAAAAGCAATAGTTTCGGCATTAATCTTTCTAATGAAATTTTTGAATATATTGCTCACAACATAACCTCCAACATTAGGGAGTTAGAAGGCTGCTTAATTAAGCTGCTTGCAAATTCCTCGTTAAACGGAAAAGAAATTGATTACGAATTAACCAAGCGAACCGTAAAAGAAATTTCAACTAAGCGACATGTTAATATTTCAATAGAGTATATAACAAATGTTGTTTGCGAACATTTTAAAGTAGACGAAAATAAAGTCCGGGAAAAAAATCGCAAGAAAGAGGTTGTATTAGCCCGTCAAACGGCAATGTTTTTATCCAAAAAACTCACTAAATCTTCTCTCAAAACAATCGGTTTACATTTCGGAGGGAGAGATCACTCAACCGTTATTCATGCCCACAATACAATAGAAGAAATGATTAGTAAAGATTCTCGTCTAAAGCAGTCGATAGGAGAGTTAAAAAACAAAATTGAAATGAGTATTTAACTACCAATCTTCTTTATCTTAAATTCTTTTCATCAATTAGATTTACAAACAAAAAGTTATTTATTCTGGATATACTTTTTTCATTTTCCTATTTTATTTCATCGAAAAATGTGTTGATATATTGTTAATTGAATATAGACAACTTGTTAATAAACATAATATAATAAAGAGATGTTTGATAACTACTTGCTGTTAATATAATATCAACATTTTGAAGAAATATTTTTGTTTGATTTTGTAATAATTTGTAAGAAAATAAGGGTTATCCACATAGTAACAGTATTGTATTTATTATTATTTTATATATCTATAAAAGACTAATAAATATAGGTGTTTGGTAATTGTTGATAAGTAATAAATAATTGAAAAAGAGAGCTTATTTTGATATATTTCAATTTTAATTTGGAGCAAAAAAATGGAATTTAAGGTCAACAGTAAAGAGCTTGAAAAACTTTTAACAAAAATAATCCCTGCCGTTCCAACCCGCACTCCAATGCCTATTTTAGAGAACTTTTTATTCGAGATAAAAGACGGCAAATTAACAATTCACGCAACCGATTTAGAGATTTCGCTTAAGTCGTCTTTAAATGTAGTTGCCGAAGAAAATTTTGAAGCTGTTGTACCGGCTAGACTCCTTTACGATGTTGTTAGATCATTAAAAGAAACAACAATTTTGTTCTCCGCAGATAGTACCGGAAAGCTAAATCTAAAGACTGAAAAAGGAAATTATACATTAAGTTATACAGATCCGGCAGAGTACCCCGAAATCCCCGCTTTCCCGGCTGAAGGAAGTGAAGATATTTCTCAAATATCTATTAATGGAAATGACCTTAAGTATGCTTTTGAAAAAACAGCTTTTGCAATGAGTAAAGAAGAAATGCGCCCGGCTATGATGGGCACGCTATTCGATTTTGAAGAAGAAGGTTTAAGAGTTGTTGCAACAGATGGTCATAGATTAGCAAACCTTCTCCTAAAAAAAATAAATTATGGTAAAGTTGAGCAATATATAATTCCCGAACGAGCTGTTACGGTTTTGTTGAAAATCTTTGACTCAAATGATGTGAAGATTTTTATGAGCAAAACACATATGTCATTCTCATTAAATGATATTGAATTAATTACAAGGTTGATAGGTCAAAAATACCCGGATTATCAAAGCGTTATTCCTTTAGAAAACGAATTTGAACTAAAAGTAAAAACAAGAGAATTGCACGATGCAATAAAACGAATGATGCTTTTCTCTACATCTAATACCAAGAGAGTTAAGTTTTCTATTTCTAATAATAATCTTGAAATATCTGCCGAAGACCTTGATTTGGGTGCAAGCGGAAACGAAAATATCGAATGTAAATATTCGGGTGATTCTATTGATATAGGTTTTAACTCAGCCTATGTTAATGATCTTCTTAATCACATTGATGATGAAGAAGATATTGTTTTTAAACTGCACTCACCAACCAAAGCAGTTATTGTTGTTCCGGAAAAGAAAAAAGAAGATGAAGAATTAATGATGTTATTAATGCCCGTAAGGTTAAACAACTAGAATGGTTTTAAAAGAACTTGAGTTAACAAGTTTTAGACTACATACAAAAACGGTTCTTAAATTTTCTGATAAACTGAATTATATAGTTGGCGGCAACGGACAAGGAAAAACAACTATTTTGGAAGCTATATATTATTTATGTACAACTAAAAACCTTAACCAAGCCTTAGATAAAGAAGTAGTTACATTTAATAAAGACGATTTTGAAGTTAAGGGACTTTTCAAAGAAAAAGTTGAAAATAAAGTTCAGCTGCTCTTCTCAAAAGAAACTAACAAAAAAAATACTTCATTAAACGAAAAAACGGTTAGTAAAGCCTCTGATCTAATAGGAAAATTTCCGGTTGTAACTTTAATTCAACTTGACCATGCAATTACAATGGGAAGTCCCGCAGAAAGAAGGAAATTTGTTGACTCGGTTATATCCCAATCGAGCGACACATACCTAAAAACTTTAATAGATTATAACAGGATACTGAAACAACGCTCACAATTACTATCGGAAATCAGAGAGAGTTATAGTAAATCGTTGATGATGCAGCTTGATTCGTGGACGGAACTGCTTGTTAAAAACGGAGCGTATTTAATTAAACAAAGAATAGATTTTTGCTACGAGTTCAAAGAATACCTTAAAAGTTCTTATGAAAAAATTATGGGTGATAAAGAAACTCCGGGCATAGAATACCTTTTCTTTAGTAGCAATAACGAGCAGATTGAAAAAAAGTTTTTCGACTTACTTAATGAAGAAAGAGATAACGAAATTCGAAGAGCTGCAAATTTGATAGGACCACATAGAGATGATTTTCTTTTTACAGTTAACGGAATGGAATTAAGAAAATACGGCTCGCAAGGTCAGCATAAAACTTTTCAAATTGCGTTACGATTCGGAGAATTTTTCTTTATTAAAGATAAAAAAGGAATTACACCGGTATTTTTAATGGATGATGTGTTCGGCGAGCTTGATACATACCGGGCTCAGAAAATAAGTGAATATTTAAGAGAAATCGGGCAAGCATTTATTACAATGACAGATTTCGGCAGATTGGAAAAACTATATACCGGCAACGGCAACTTGATTATTAAAGTTGACAACGGCATCGTTTCATATGAGCAGCTATAAAAGTATATCGGAAATTATAAACGAAGAAAAAACCTTCAAGAAATTTAAAACGGCAGTAGACGGTTACACGGTGGTTAACGAATTTCATGAAGTTTTTCCTGAATTAAAAAAGGTTGCAAAAGCAAAAAAATTTGAAAACAGTATTCTTTTTATACATGCCGAAAACTCTGTTTGGAGAAGTGAGCTAAATCTTAACAAAGAGAAAATTATTTCCAAACTAAACAAGTTTATAGGCAAAGAAGTAATTAAGAAAATAAAATTTATTTAGCCAATTAAGGAATAGGTGAGTAAGTGGCAAAAACAGTTGAAAACAATTACACTGCGAAAAACATAAATATATTAAAAGGTTTAGAAGCAGTTCGCAAGAGACCCGCAATGTATATCGGAGACGTAAGTTCGAGAGGGCTTCATCATTTAGTTAATGAAGTTGTTGATAACAGTATTGATGAAGCATTGGCAGGTTATAACGATACAATAAATGTTACAATAAACAAAGACGGTAGCGTAACCGTTGAAGATAAAGGAAGAGGTATTCCCGTTGATATTCATCCAGTTGAAAAAAGATCCGCACTTGAAGTTGTAATGACGGTTCTTCATGCCGGCGGTAAATTTGATAAAGATTCTTACAAGGTTTCGGGCGGACTTCATGGTGTAGGTGTTTCCGTTGTAAATGCTTTATCGGAATGGTGCAAGGTTGAAGTGAAGCGCGATGGAGAAGTTTTTTTTCAAGAATACCGGACAGGCATCCCGACCGCGCCCGTAAAGAAACTCGGCAAAGCAAAAAGAAACGAAACAGGTACAATTGTAACCTTTAAACCCGATGAAGAAATTTTCAAAGTAACTAAGTTCAACTTCGAAACCCTTGCCGAAAGAATGAGAGAGCTTGCATACTTAAACAAAACCGTAACAATTTCAATAAGAGACGAAGCAGAAAATTTAGAAGAAAAATTCAGATTCAAAGGGGGAATAGTTGAGTTTGTAAAATATCTTGATGAAACAAGAACTCCGTTTCACAAGACAATTTTTATCGAAGGTGAAAAAGATGGCGTTCCTGTTGAGATAGCTTTTGAATACAGTGATGCCTATTCTGAAAATATTCACACGTATGTTAATAATATAAGCACTATAGAGGGCGGAACTCATTTGGTTGGTTTTAAAACTGCTCTAACAAGAACATTTAACAATTATGCTTACAAAAACAACTTAATAAAAGAAAACAGCAAAATATCTTTAACAGGTGATGACTTTCGAGAAGGTTTAACGGCGGTTGTTTCAATTAAGGTAATGGAACCGCAGTTCGAAGGACAGACCAAAACAAAACTAGGCAACAGCGAAGTTAAATCAGCAGTAGAAACCTTGGTTGGTGAAAAACTTTCTGAATATCTCGAAGAAAATCCAGCGGTTGCCAGAAAGATAATTGATAAATGCAAAAGAGCGGCAGAAGCTCGCGAAGCTGCAAGAAAAGCACGAGATCTTATTAGAAGAAAAAACGCTCTTGATTCTATGAACCTTCCGGGTAAGCTTGCAGATTGCTCAATCAGCGATCCGGAGCATTGCGAAATATACATTGTTGAAGGAGACTCAGCCGGAGGTTCTGCAAAACAAGGTAGAGACAGAAGATTCCAGGCAATTCTTCCAATAAAAGGAAAAATCCTTAACGTAGAAAAAGCAAAGATTAATAAAATTTTAGAGAACACTGAAATCCGCGCAATGATTTCGGCTATTGGTGCCGGTGTCGGTCCGGATTTTGATCCCGAAAAATCTCGCTATGGTAAAGTCATTATAATGACAGACGCCGACGTTGATGGAAGTCATATTAGAACTTTACTTTTAACTTTTCTCTATCGTCATATGAAAGAATTAATTGCTACAGGAAGAGTTTACATAGCTCAACCACCTTTGTATAAAATCAAAAAAGGAAAAGAAGAGCATTATGCTTACGATGATGAAGAAAGAGACAGAATCATAAAACGATTTAGAGCTAACGGAAAATCAGAAGAACTTGATGAAGACGGAACACCAAAAGGAGTTACTCTATCACGATATAAAGGTTTGGGTGAAATGAATCCCGAACAGTTATGGGAAACAACAATGAACCCTGAAACCAGAACTCTTTTACAAGTAACGCTTGAAGGAGTTGAAACTAATAAAATATTTGAAACCCTTATGGGAGATCAAGTTGAACCAAGAAGAGCATGGATTGAAAAACATGCTAAGTACGCTAATTTGGATATTTGATAACAAAAGAAAAAAGAGAATAATTAAATGGCTACAATTTTTGAAAAAATAACACCGGTCGCTTTAGAAGAAGAAATGAAGTCGTCATATATAGATTATGCAATGTCGGTTATAGTTGCAAGAGCATTGCCGGATGTTAGAGACGGACTAAAACCGGTTCATAGAAGAGTTCTCTTCGGAATGCATGAACTTGGAGTTGCATTTAATAAACCATACAAAAAATCCGCAAGAATAGTTGGTGAAGTACTCGGTAAGTATCACCCTCACGGCGATAGTGCCGTATATGATACAATGGTAAGAATGGTTCAGGATTTTTCGCTCCGGTATCCTTTGGTTGACGGACAAGGAAACTTTGGTTCAATAGATGGAGATTCGCCCGCAGCGATGCGTTATACCGAAGCACGTATGGCTAGAATAGCCGAAACAATGCTTCGCGATCTTGATAAGAACACCGTACACTTTGTTCGTAATTTTGATGAATCACTACAGGAACCGACGGTCCTTCCCTCGTATCTTCCTAATTTATTAGTAAACGGAGCCAGCGGCATTGCTGTTGGTATGGCAACCAACATTCCCCCGCACAACCTAAACGATGTTATTGACGGTCTTGTTTATCTTATCGATAAACCGAACTGTAAAACAGAGGATTTAATAAAATTTGTTAAAGCCCCGGATTTTCCAACAGGCGGCATTATTTACGGTTACGAAGGCGTTAGAGAAGCTTATCTAACGGGAAGAGGAAGAGTTGTTGTAAGAGCTAAAGCAAATATAGAAGTTCAAAAAAACGATCGTGAAAATATTATTATTACGGAAATTCCTTACCAGGTTAATAAAGCAAACTTGATTGAAAAAATAGCCGACCTTGTAAGAGAAGGCAAGATCAACGATATATCCAACATTAGAGATGAATCGGACAGAGACGGATTAAGAATAGTCATCGAATTAAAGAAGACAGGACAACCGGCAGTTATATTAAACCAATTGTTTAAGCATACGCAAATGCAGGTAACATTTGGCGTAATTATGCTTGCGCTTGTAAACGGTCAACCGAAAGTGCTTACTCTTCAAGAAATGATGAAGCACTTTTTAGATCACAGAATGGATGTTCTTGTAAAAAGAACAAAGTTCGATCTTGATGCCGCCGAAAAAAGAGCGCACATTTTGGAAGGCTACATAATTGCCCTGGATAATATTGATGAAGTAATTGAAACGATAAAAAAATCAAGAGACGTAAATACTGCCCAAGCCAACTTAATGAAGAAGTTTAAGCTTTCGGCTGTTCAGGCAAAAGCTATTTTAGATATGAGACTGCAAAGATTAACGGGTCTCGAAAGAAAGAAAATAGAAGACGAATACAAAGAAACTATTAAGCTCATTGAAAAACTTAAAGCAATTTTAGCGGATGAAAAGAGACGAAAGAATATAATAAAAGAAGAATTGATTGATTTAAAAGAAAAATACGGCGATGAAAGAAGAACAGAAATAGTTCACGATTATAAAGAATTCGATATAGAAGATATTATAGCCGAAGAAGATGTTGTTGTAACAATATCTCACAGCGGATTTATTAAAAGATTTCCGGTAAGCGGGTATCGTAAACAATCGCGCGGCGGCAAGGGAGTTACCGGTGCCGGTACAAAAGATGAAGATTTTATAGAACACATGTTTATTGCATCAACCCATCATTACATAATGTTCTTTACAGACAAAGGAAAGTGTTACTGGCTTAAAGTACATGAAATTCCCGAAGGAGGAAGAGCATCAAGGGGTAGATCAATATTAAACCTTGTTGAAAAAGATAGATCCGAACTTATCACTGCTTTCATTAGTGTTAAAGAATTTACAGACGATAAGTACTTGTTGATGTATACCGAGAACGGTACTGTCAAAAAAACAGTACTAAGTGCGTATTCGAATGTACGGAAGGGTGGAATACAAGCAATTAATCTTTCTAAAGATGATAGGTTAATAGAAGTTAGGGTTACCGACGGCACGCAAGATATTATCATTGGAACATATAACGGAATGGCGATTAGATTTAATGAAAATGATGTTAGAAATATGGGAAGAACAGCCACCGGTGTTAGAGGAATTAGACTAGGCAAAGGAGATAAAGTAATAGGCGGCATTTCTGTCAAACACGCCACCACGCTTCTTGTTGCAACCGACAAGGGTTACGGTAAGCGTTCCGATCTATCCGATTATAGAATCACAAGACGCGGCGGAAAGGGAATTATTACGGTCAAAACCGGCGAGAAAAACGGCAAGATGATTTCCATTATGCAGGTAAATGACAACGATGAGTTGGTAATTATGACCGTAAAAGGGATGATAATTCGACAAGGAGTTAACAATATAAGAGTTATGGGAAGGAATACACAAGGTGTTAGATTAATCCGCCTCAACGAAGCCGATCAAATAGCAGATATAGCAAGAGTTGTAAGTGAAGAAGAGGAAGATCAAAAACTAAAAGAATAGATTAAAAGGCTGATCGATTAGGTCAGCCTTTTTTCGTTTAAAATAATTTACAGGTGAAATCATGTCACATAAAAACCCCAATATTGAATCTAAGTGTGTACACTCCGGAATCAAAGAATATCAATACGGACCTGTTGTACCCCCAATTTATCAAACATCTACATTTAAATTTGAGAATACCTCTCACGGTGCAGCATTGTTTAAGGGCGAAGAAAAAGGATACATTTACACCAGAATGTCGAATCCGACAATAGAAGCGATGGAGGATGCGGTTGCCGATTTGGAAGAAGGATATAAAGCTCTTGGCTGCGCAAGCGGAATGGCGGCTATACACACTGCGCTTGCAGCACTTCTTAACGCCGGCGATCATGTTGTATGTTCTAAATCGGTTTATGGACCGACGGCAACATTGTTAAGCACGGTCTTTTCTCGTTTTGATATTGAAACAACTTACGTCTCCGGTTCAGATACAGAAGAAGTTAGAGAGGCTATAAAGCCAAATACAAAAGTTATTTATTTAGAAACACCGGGTAACCCGACTCTTGAAATAACCGATATAGAAGAAGTATCAAAAATTGCACATGCAAATAATATAACGGTTGTCGTAGACAATACTTTCCTGAGCCCGGCATTGCAAAAACCTTTAACATTAGGCGCCGATGTCGTAGTTCACAGCTTAACAAAATTCTTAAACGGTCATGCGGATGTGGTCGGAGGTATTATTGTTGTTAAAGACGAACAATCTTACAAAATTTTTAGAAAAGTATTAAATCAACTTGGCGGTGTTATTGACCCGTTTAATGCATTTCTCGTTCATCGAGGAATTAAAACCCTTGCATTAAGAATGGAACGCCACACAGAGAACGCTGTAAAAATTGCAAAGTTTTTAGAAGAGCATCCGAAAGTTAAATGGGTCCGTTATCCCGGACTTAAATCACACCCGCAATATGAGACCGGACAAAAACAGCACAAACTTCCGGGCGGGATGATAACGTTTGAATTAAAGGGCGGATATCACGCGGGCGAAACAGCGATGAATAGTGTTAGGTTTTGCCAGTTAGCAGTAAGTCTCGGCGGAGTTGAAACCTTAATTCAACACCCCGCCAGCATGACACATTTTTCAATGGGAAAAGAGGCAAGAGAATCCGCCGGAATTACGGACGGTTTAGTTCGTCTTTCAGTCGGCATTGAAAATGTTAATGATATTATTGAAGATTTAGAACAGGCTTTTGCAAAAATAAAACTCGAAGTTAAAGAACCTGTTTTATAAATTTAACCTAACCCCAAATTGATTATATTATAAAATTAATTTGGGGTTTTTTATATCTATAAATAAAAATAAGAGAGCCATGAAAACAATTATTACTTTTTTATTGCTATCAATTATACTTGTTTCTCAGACCACAGACCTTTATATCCCCCAACCGATTAAAAAAGCCTATCAAAAAGAAACTCGCTCTTATAACGGTACGCCGGGGAAAAATTATTGGTTGAACGAAATCAACTATATAATAAAAGCCGAAGTTAACCCAATTACAAAAATATTGGATGGGCAATTGTCGGTAAGATATGTTAATAATAGTCCCGATACTTTAAAAGAAATTGTTATGCACCTATATCCCGATTTATTTAAGGCAGGAACGGTTCGGGATTGGCCGATACCTAAAGAAGCTGTTAATGACGGTGTCTTAATTAAAAAGTTATCGGTTGATTTCAAAGATTATGATGTGTCCGATACGAGCAGAAGCATAAGCAGAGCAACTACCAACATGAAAATTAAATTAGATAAGCCCCTAAATCCCAAAGACGAATTATTAATGGAAACAGAGTGGAGCTTTCCGATACCTGAACTTAGACCGGTAAGAACCGGCGCATATTCCGATACATCTATGTTTATTGCTTATTGGTATCCTAAAATTGCCGTTTATGACGACATACACAGCTGGGATGAAATAACTTATGCAGGTACAGCAGAAATGTACAGCAGTGTTGCATCTTTTAATGTTGAAATTACAGTCCCGCAAAATTACATTGTTTGGGCGACAGGTGTTTTTGAAAACCCAGACGAAATTCTGACAGATAATATTTTGGAAAGGTATAACAAAGCACAAGAATCAGAAGAGATTATTAATATTATAAATGAAGAAGATCTTCATTCCGATGTAACCAAAAGAGAATTTTCTGCTTGGAAGTTTAAAGCGGATAAAGCTCCGGATTTTGCTTTTGCATTAGGCATGAACTATTTGTGGGATGGCGCAATTGTTAAGCTGAAAGACAAAACAGTTTTCGTTGATGCCGGATATTTAAAAGAATCGGTAAACTTTAAAGAGGTTGTAAGAATTTCAACGGAAGCGATCAAGTTTCATTCATTTGAAATGCCGGGAGTAATTTTTCCTTATCCGGCGTTTTCTGTTTTTAACGGTCGTGGCGGCATGGAGTTTCCAATGATAGTTAATGACGGAGAAGCAAGAACTTACGAAAGCACTGTTGGATTAACAACACATGAACTTGCTCATACATATTTTCCGTTTTATATGGGAACCAATGAACGGCGTTACGCATTCTTAGATGAAGGATGGGCTGTTTTTTCCCCAACCAGAATACAAAGAAGATTAGGTGAATATAGCCCTATCGAGGGGAGGTTCAAAGTTCAAGAAAGACAATTGGAAACTATTCTTGAAGTTCCGCCAATGACTCCATCGTTTTTATTGAAAGGAACACACTATCGCGTTGCTTCTTATTCACGTTCGGCGGGCGCGCTGTTTGCTCTTGAAGAATTATTGGGTGAAGAACTTTTTTTGAAAGCCATACAAACATTTATTTCTGAATGGAAAGAAAAACACCCCACCCCGTATGATTTCTTTTTTACTTTTGATAGAGTTGCGAAAGAAAATCTCTCGTGGTTTTGGAAACCGTGGTTTTTCGAGTTTCATTCTCCTGAACTTAATTTAGTTGAATATATTAATGACGGCGGGAGAAAATATGTAACAGTTAGTAATGACGGGGGTCTGCCTCTTCCAATTAAATTGAAAATTTACTTTGCCGATAATTCGGAAGAAACTATATCTGTTTCGCCAAGAGTTTGGAAGAACGGAGAAAAAATAGTAGAAGTAAATATAAATACGAATAAAGAGATTTTAGAAATTGAATTAGGTGATGAATTAGTTCCCGATATAAATTACAGCCAAAGGAAAATAATAAAGGGAGACAATTAATACTTCGGATTATTTTTTATATTGTTAATTCACCCAGCTTTTTACATATAGAAAAAATTAAATAGGCGGGTTAAATGAAAAGAATCTTTATAGCTCTATTGTTTTTTGTATGTTCGACTTTTTCACAAGATCAGATTATACAAAAAGGAGATGTATATTATCTTGCAAACAAAGTTGTTGTGAAGTTTAAAGAATCTTCGAACAATGTTTTTTATAAAAGTTCGGTTATCCCATCGGAAACTGCGAAACATTTAGACAACATAAGCGCAACAAAGGTTGAAAAAACATATACGGTATTAAATGAAGAAGCGGTTAACTATTCCGATATAAACAGAACATACGTAATTGAATATTCATCGCCTTATGATCCGCAAGCATTATCAAAAAAATTATCAAACACGTCAAACATAGAATGGGCAGAGCCCTGGTATGTATATAAAATAAGCTTAGAACCAAACGATCCGAAATATTTAGACAAAACCCAGTGGTATCTAAATAAAATTTCAGCATCAGAAGCATGGGACCTGAGTACAGGGAGCGAAGATATTGTAATAGCAATAATTGATACCGGTGTAGATTGGGATCACCCTGATCTTGCTGTAAATATTTGGATGAACCCGGGCGAAGTTCTCGACGGTACCGATACCGACGGAAATGGATTTGTTGATGATATTAGGGGTTGGGATTTCGGCGGGACAAACGGAATTCCGGATAACGACCCAATGGAAGATGCACCAACACACGGAACATATGTCGCCGGATTTGCAAGTGCAGTTACAAATAACGGAGAAGGAATTGCATCGATAGGTTATAATTGTAAATTAATGGCAGTTAAAACTTCGCGGCAGGATTTAGGGAACGGAATTATTGCTTACGGACGGGAAGGAATTTTGTATGCAGCAAACAATGGAGCTGATGTAATTAACTGCAGTTGGGGAGGAAGTCCATATTCACAAGCATTACAAGATGCAATTACTTATGCAACTTCGCTCGGTGCTTTAGTTGTCTCTTCCTCGGATAACGATAATAAAATTGAACCGGCTTATCCGTCGGCATACGAGGGGGTACTTTCGGTAGGAGGAACAGACGCAAATGATATCAGGTACTCTGCTTCAAATTACGGAGCTACTGTTGATGTTACTGCACCTGCAACCGGATTTACAACTGGACAAGGAATGTATTCAACCTGGCAGAATGATACTTATTGGCAAAGCAGCAGCGGTACATCTTTGGCTTCTCCTCTCGCCGCCGGGCTTGCCGGGTTGGTTATTCAAAGATTTCCTGATTACACGCCCTTACAAGTTGCAGAACAAATAAGAGTAAACACGGATTATATTGCCGATATAAACGACCCGTTCTTTGAATACTATCTCGGTTCAGGAAGAATTAATGCATATAAAGCATTGAACAATGCCAATTCAATATCGGTACGCGCAGAAGATTTTGTCTACACGGATCTTTCTAATGGTAATGGTATTGTTGAACCGGGGGAAACTTTTAATCTTGGTGTTGTCTTTAAAAATTATTTAAGCCCCGCATCAGCCATACAAGTATCGCTTGAAAGCAGAAGTCAATATGTAACAATAAATCAAGGAAGTTATACTATTGGCAGCGTTGGCACTCTTGAAGAAACGAACAGTTTTTCTTCGCCGTTTTCTTTTTCGGTTTCTGAAGATATTCCTGTTAATCAAGACATAGAGCTGCTTCTTAAACTAACCGATGGAGCAGGGTATAATGATTTTCAATTGGTTAGAACCAAGTTTAATACAACATACTTAACTCAAGCAGGAAATAATATTGCACTCACTATTACCAGCAAAGGAAATCTTGGTTATAATGATTATGGTTCTCTTCCATCGGAAGGAGACGGATTGTTTTTTAATAACGGCGACAACTTGCTTTTCGAAGGTGCTTTGATTTACGGAAGTTCACCGACTATGGTTATGGATGCGGCGCATGTTGATTATCTTATAAACCAAAGTGAAGATTTTAAAACTATAATTCCATTCAGTATTAGCGTTCCTGGTGAACATGCCGACTATGAAGGATTCACAATGTTTAACGATGACCTTGCCGATGAAAAACTTAGTATACAAACCGAACTTTTTACATACAGTTTTTCGCAGGAAGAATACAGTGATTTTATCATTCTTCGTTATAGGTTTACAAATAACGGAGATACAACAATTCGTACATTTCATGCCGGCGTGTTCTTCGATCTAGATTTTCATGACTTTGATGATGATTACACCGCATGGGACTTTGAAGATCACTTCGGATATGTATATGATATGGACCCCAACCAAAATTCTAGAATTGATGATTACATTGGCGTTGCATTAATATCCGACACAAAATACGGTTACCGTGCAATGTCTAACGAAGGCACATACGGCGGCATAAATATTATTAACGGTTACAGCAAAGAAGAAAAATGGCTGACCATCGCAAGCGCTACAACAATTGTTGAGTTTGGACCGGGAGATATTGCATTTGCAGTTTCAGGAGGACCATATACATTACAACCGGGTGAAAGAGTTAATGTCGCCTTTGCTGTTGCCGGCGGTTATTCTCTTGAGGAAGTTAGGTCTGCAATTAGAAACAGCAGAGTAGCTTATGGTACGATTCCGACATCGGTAGATCGAATCGATGAGATTCCTGTTGAATTTTCATTATTGCAAAACTATCCCAATCCTTTTAACCCGACAACAAAAATAAAATTCACTTTGCCAAGCGTAGGGGACGAACATATTCGTCCCCTTAAAACGCAATTAATTGTCTATGATATACTTGGCAGACAAATAGCAACTCTTATAAACGAAGAGCTTTCAAGCGGTGTTTATGAAGTTGAGTTTGACGGACGCGGATTAAGCAGCGGAGTATATTTCTACAAATTAACATCCGGTAGTTTTATGGAAACAAAAAAAATGATGATCCTAAAATAACTTCGGGAATAAAATGAAAATCAACGTTGATAAATTCAAAGCCCGGTATAAAAAATTTCGATTGAAAGATTATTGGACAACTTACAACTCTAAGGTCGATTCCAAATCGGAGGGGAAAGAACTGCTGGATGATAACATTGGAGAGCTTGCACAGCTTCAAGATAAATTATATGCTTACGATAGATACGCATTACTGCTAATCTTTCAAGGTATGGATGCCGCGGGCAAAGACGGTGCAATCAAACATGTGATGAGCGGATTAAATCCCCAGGGAGTTCAGGTATTCAGTTTCAAGCAGCCTTCCGCCGAAGAGATGGATCACGATTATCTGTGGAGAATAAATAAATCTTTACCGGAAAGAGGAAGAATCGGAATTTTTAATCGCTCACATTATGAAGATGTTTTAATTGTACGCGTTCACGATTTATTGAAAAAAAGAAAACTCCCGCAGCACCTGGTAACAAAAAACATCTGGAAGGAAAGATTCAAACAAATAAGAAACTTTGAAGAATATCTTTTTAAAAACGGAATTGTCACCATTAAGTTCTTTTTAAATATCTCCGAAGAAGAACAGAAAAAAAGATTTATGAAACGACTCGAAGAAGAATCCAAGAATTGGAAATTTTCCGCTTCCGATATAGAAGAACGAAAACATTGGGACGAGTATCAAAAATGTTTTGAAGATGCAATTGACAACACTTCAACCGAATATGCCCCGTGGTATATTATACCGGCGGATAAAAAATGGTTTGCTAGATTATTAATCTCGGAAATTATCGTTAATGAAATGAATAAGCTTAAACTCGATTATCCGAAGTTAAGCGACGAACAAATAAAAATGCTGGACGTATATAAAGATAAATTGTTGAAGGAAGATTCTTAAGTTGTAGATAAGGGAAATAGTAAAGTAAATTTAGATCCGGCATTTTTTTCGCTTTCAACTGAAATTTCAGCTTTATTCAACTCACAATATTTTTTTACTAAAGCTAACCCCAAGCCATTCCCTTCGTATTTTCTTGTATAACCATGTTCTTCTTGGGTGAATGGTGAAAACAACTTCGGCAAATAATCTTTTGAAATACCAATGCCGGTGTCTATGATTTCTGCTTTAATTTTGTTTTCCATTCGAGAAATGTTTACGGAAATGTTTCCTTTGTGTGTATATTTTATAGCGTTGTGAATCAAGTTATCAAAAATTTGTCTAACAGAATACTCATCACCTAAAATTTTCGCATTGTCGGCATCGTTGTTAATTTTAAGAGAGAGACGCTTTTCACTTGCAAGCCTTGAAAGTTCCGGGTATAGATTTAGTAAAATATCCTGATAAAGATCGACTTCCACAAAGTTTGATTGATATGAACCCGTTTGTAATTGCGACATGTTAAGAATCAAATCAATCGTTCTTATTATTCTTCTTGAAGCATTATCTACAATACTGAAACTGTTGAAAAGCTCATCACTTAAAACTCCCCGCACTTCATCCTTAATTAAATTTGTGAAACTGAAAATTACATTTATAGGTGTTCTAATTTCGTGGGACATTTGAGCAAGGAATTCACTTTTTAATTTATCCGATTGTTCCGCGGCGTTTTTTGCTTCAATAAGTTTTTCTTCTGCCTGTTTGTGATTTGTAATGTCCTCAATAATACCTTCGTAATATAGAATATTTCCTTCTCCGTCTTTAACCGCACGAGCGCTTTCTCTTATATTAAAAGTGGAACCATCTTTTCTTTTTGCTATAGTCTCGAAACCATGTAGCTCTCCTTTTCTATTCATCTCTTGTATAAAATAATCCCGGATTGATGGATTTTCATATAAAGCTTTTGAGGCTCCCATACTTTTAAATTCCTCAACCGAATCATATCCCAACAATTTACACAGAGCGGGGTTAGCCATTATAATTTCGCCGGAGGGTGTTGTGCGATAGATTCCGAGAATAGCATTTTCATATAAGCTTCTGAAACGCTCTTCGCTTTCTTTCAATGCTTGTTCGGCTTTATATCTTTCGGTAACATTGCGTAATGCCCCGGTTATACCAATCACAATTCCGGATTCATCTTTTATGGGAGATTCGGAAACTTGAACATAAATTCGACTCTTATCTTTGCGCACTAATTCAAGTAAGTATTCTTCTTGCTTTTCGCCGGTTTGAATAGCTCTTTCAGTATTCATAAAACCAATTTGATTGATAGGATTGTCGGTTGCAAGATCTGTCCATTTAATCATTAATTCGTTTGGGGTATAGCCGAAGAATTCTACCGATTGAGGACTTACATACTTTAACACATGGTTTGTATCGTGTATATAAAACATTTCATTGCTGTGCTCTATGATATTTCTAAGTTTTTCTTCGCTTTCTTTTAATGCACCCTCAGTGTGTTTTCGTTCGGTTATATCCTGCATCATTCCTATTATTGAGGTTTTTCCGTCTAATATTGCTCTTGAGCCAAGAACTTCAACATTAATGATTCTTCCGGATTTTGTAACACCCCGAAACTCATATCTCAAACTCGTAATTTCATCATCCAGCCTCTTTCTAATATTCTCTTGTACCATTTCCAAATCGTCAGGATGAACAACTTCTTTGGGAGAAATTTTATTTATTATTTCTTCATTATCATATTCGAATATTTTTGCAAGATGAGGATTTACGTATGAAATTAATCCGTCGGTAATTATATAAATGCCCACCATAGATTGCTCAACAAAAACTTCGAATTTGTTAGCGGCATTTATAGCTTCTGTTTCAACATGTTTTTTTTCGGAAACGTCTAACTGTACAACTTGCAGTGCAGGTTTTCCGTTGTAGTTGATAAACGAAGCCAGAATCTCAATCCAAGAAACCATACCATCTTTTCTGATTGCCCTGAACTCCTGTTTTGGAGAAACACGTTTACCCGTAAAACTTAAGCGCATAAGTTCAAAGAGGCGCTCTCTATCGTTGGGATGAACCAGTTGTTTAACGCCGTTAATATCCAAGGAACATAACTCTTCTGCAGTGTAACCGGAAATCTCGGCAGCGCGTTGGTTTGCAAAGACAATCTTGAAATCCTGGATTATAAATATTGCCTGTAAAGAATTTTCAATTACGTTTTTATATGCCTCTTTAAATTTTACTTCTTCGGAGATATCCTGAAGAATAATATGAACTGTATGTTTTAAATTATCATCGTACTCAAAAAAACGGGCGGTTATATCATAAGTAGATAACGAGGAGGTCTTTGATTTAATTTCAATACGGTCTCTATATTTCCCGGACTTTTTGTTAAATAGATTTTTAATGCTCGATCTAATTTTTTCAATTCTATTATCCTGTTTTAGAAAATCGAGAAAGTTATAGGCTGTAATTTTTTCTTTTTCTAATTCGAAAAGGTCAACAAAAATATCGTTGCCGAATATAATTGAACAATTTTCGTCAACAACCACAAACGGAACAGAGGAGCTTTCCAAAAGAATATCCAGCTTTTGTTTGTTCATTTTAGAGGATTTATAAAGCTCCAACTCCAGCGTAAGCTTATCCAACTTGTTTACAAGTTCGGGGAGGGAATATCCACCATGTTTTGAGAAAGGTTTATCCATTATGCTTTGGTTTTATCCGACTACCTTGATAGAAATACAAAAAATTAAGGATAACAGGTGCTATATACAACATTGGTTAAAACAAAACAGATTGACAATTGAATCATTGCAACTATCTATTGAATACTGCCGAATACTTTATACGACCATGCGTCGAGATTAAATTCATCGTTCCCTGTTATAAAAATATTTTCTTCGCTAAAGAGATTATAATAACTGCCGGAAATATCTCTGTTGTTTAATTTTATGGTTTGAGGGATAGCAGAGAGATTTATTATTACAAAAACTTTGTCTCCGTCCTTTTCTCTAAGAAACGAATAAACGCTTTTATCCTTACCGGTTTTTATTTTTTGAATATTACCCCCAAAATTGCCGTTCCAAAGGGCTTTGTTTTTCTTTTTCAGTGAGAATAACTTTTTATATAAATCAAAAAACTTGTGTTCTTTCCAATCGATTAAATCTTTTTCAAAAAACTCAAGACGTTTATCAAGCCCGGCTTCTTGTCCGCTATAAACTAGTGGCATTCCCTCAACGGTTGCGGAAAGTACAAGCATAGCTTCTGCCGCATCCCCCAGTCTTTCGAATACGGTTCCGTTCCATGAGTTCTCGTCGTGGTTGGATGTAAAGATCATTCTATATGCTTCTTCGGGGTAATTCTTCTTTTCTTTTTTCCAATACTTGTTTAAGTCCTCTACGGATTTTGATCCTTTTGCAATATCATTCATAAGGTGATGCAAATCCCAGGCATATGTCATATCGAAAGCAAACTCGTGCATTTCGGGAGTTTCCCACTCCGCAAGCATAAATACTGGTTTAATTTCATCAAGTTCCTTTCGTACCTCATTCCAAAACTCGGTTGGAACCATTCCGGCAACATCGCATCTATATCCGTCTATATTGCACTCTTCAACCCAAAATTTTAATGCGCTTTTCATATAGTTCCACAACTCTTTGTTGTCATAATCAAAGTCGATAACATCACTCCAGTCAGGGACAGGTGGAATGAAGTTTCCGTTTTCGTCTACAGTAAAAAACTCAGGGTTTGTATCAACCAAAACATTATCCCAAGCAGCATGATTGGCAACCCAATCAATTAAAACATACATTCCCATCTCGTGTATTTGATTTACAAGAGATTTAAAATCTTCTATTGTTCCGTGCTCGGGATTAACAGCTTTAAAATCTTTTACGGAATAGTAACTTCCTAAACTGCCCTTGCGGTTTTTTTCACCTATTGGATGAATGGGCATAAACCAAAGAATATCTATTCCCATCTCTTTTAAGCGCGGAAGGTGTTCTGCAAAAGCATTAAATGTTCCCTCCTCTGTATATTGTCTTAAATTAACTTCATATATTACTGCGTTTTTACTCCACTCAGGGGGGACAACATGACTTTTTTGAGCGAATATTTTTATACCGAAAATTGATATCATAAGCAAAATTACTATTGTTTTGTTTTTCAATTTTTCCTCAAATTTGTGTGTAGATACAAATATTTTTATGTTTTTTAAAATTACCAAATAATTAATAGATTATAATCATATTTTAGCAATAAAATAATTGATAAAAATGAAAAAAATTTATGATGACCCGGCAATAAAATTCTTTGTTAGTATAATTGGTCTGGTAATAATATTTGTTGTTTTAAGAGAACTGCACCATATATTTATTCCTTTTGTAATTTCATATTTTCTTTTCTTCATCTTCGAACCCCTGAATAATTTTTTAATTAAAAAGAAAATTCCTTCCGTGCTGACAATATTCGTTGATCTGTTTATAATGATTTTGATCATCTGGGGCATTTCAAGAATTGTTATAGAATCATTCAGCCGGTTTGCAGACCAAATAAATGTGTATGAACAAAAGCTAAATAGTATTGTAAGTAATACTGCAATCTCAATTGGAATAGAAGATCCATTCTTTACGGAATTCAGCTTGTTGGGAATTATAGAAGATTTGGATTATGGTGGAATTGTGGGAAGCTTTTTTTCTTCAACGCTTACAATTTTTTCGACAACGTTTTTTGTTTTATTCTTTTTCATTTTTATAAGTATCGGGCATAAAAATTTATATGAAGTTGTTAAGGGAAGATTTGTTGATAGACAAGTTAAAGGATCACTTAAAAAAATCAAGAAACAAATTAAGAAACAGGAAGTGCCGGTCAACGAAAGCACAAACACGTTGGAAAATCTCAAGGTTAATCGAGGTGTACAAATAGAAAAAACTTTTAAAGACATTACTTCACAAGTGCAAAGATACATTGCGACAAAGTTTTTGCTTAGTTTGCTCACCGGTTCATTAGCCGGCTTTATACTTTGGTTGTTCGGTGTTGACTTCTTTATTGTTTGGGGTGTTTTTGCTTTTCTGTTAAACTTTATACCGAACATTGGTTCTGTAATTGCAGTAATTCTGCCGGCAGTAATGACTCTTGTTCAGTATGAATCATTAGGTTATACTCTGTTGGTTACCGCCATACTCATTGTGATTCAGACAATAATTGGCAATGGATTAGAACCCAAAATATTGGGAGATAGATTGGGATTAAATCCGCTTGTTATTTTGCTATCGTTGTTGTTGTGGGGATATATCTGGGGAATAGTTGGAATGTTTCTTTCCGTTCCATTAACCGCGGTAGCAAAGATTATTATGTCAAACTCGCACTCGGAGAACTTAAATTTTATTAGTGATTTGATGGGTAATTAGTACAATTATAGATTTTATAACTGTATTAATAAAACAAATATCGTTTATAAAATTTTATCATCTTTGTCGGCAATCAGCTTTAATAGTTGTTCTTAACAATATAAAAAGGCGCTCTCCTAAAAAGCAGAAAACCGCGTAAAATCCGCAAGTCAGTCACTGCAAAAAAAATTAATAATGTTTTAACACAAAAATTTTCTTATATTTCTCTTAATTGAGGATAATTTATTTATTAATTAAGGATGGTTGAAGTTAAGCTGATGATCCAAGCATGGCAATTACCCCGACTAAGTCGGGGAGGAAAGTCCGAACTCCGTAGAGCAGGGTGCCGGGTAACGCCCGGGTTCCGCATTGCGAAAGCAGCCGGAAACGGCTAGTGCCGCAGAAAACATACTACCAGTCTGTTTAGACTGGCAAAGGTGAAATGGCGGGGTAAGAGCCCACCGCTTCGGTAGTAATACCGGAGGTCCCTTTTAGGGGAGTCCCGATCTGTCGGGATCAAGGTAAACCCCACTCGGAGCAAGGTCAAGCAGAAGGTTCTTCATTTTTGAAGTGCGGGTTGCTCGCCCGTTTTCCTTCGGGTAGACCGCTAGATTCCAATAGTAATATTGGAACAAGATAAATAATTGCCGTCCGTCAACCGACGGATTACAGAATTCGGCTTATATGCTTGGTCTTTTAGCTTTGCTTCTCCAGTGTTAACTATGTTAATAAAACGCTGGAAACTTAAAGAAGGCAGCAACCAGACTGATGTTCTGGCGCTTGCCGATAGCTTAAATATATCTCCCGTTTTAGCCAATCTTTTAATAGCAAGAGGCATTTCTAACTTTCACGAAGCGAAGGCTTATTTCCGTCCATCTCTTGATGGAATGCATAACCCGTTTTTAATGGGCGGAATGGAAGAAGCTTCTATAAGAGTTATTAATGCAATTACCGGTAACCAAAAGATTGCTATCTATGGGGATTATGATGTTGACGGGACTTGTGCCGCAGCACTAATGTATTTATTCCTTAAAGAACTCGGGGCAAATGTTGAAATATACATTCCCAACAGATTAACCGAAGGATACGGTTTATCGAAAGAAGGAATAGATTACCTTAACGAACAAAAAACGGATCTCATTATAACCGTTGACTGCGGAATTACAGCAGTTGAAGAAATTGATCATGCTAATTCACTTGGTATTGATTCGATAATTTGTGATCATCATAAACCAAAAGAAGTTATTCCAAATGCAGTTGCCGTTTTAGACCCTCTTAAACCGGGTTGTAATTATCCGTTAAAATATTTGTCCGGTGCAGGCGTTGCATTTAAATTAACACAAGCCATTGGTGATAGAATCGGGCACAAAGATATGGCGCTGAAGCACTTAGACTTGGTTGCGCTTGCCGGCGCTGCAGACATTGTCCCCCTGGTTGATGAGAACAGAATTCTTGTTAGAGAAGGACTTGATTTAATTAATAGAAATCCGAGACCGGGCATTCTGGCCTTAATAAGAAGTGCAAGAATGGAACCGGGTAATTTAAGTGCCGGACAGATTGTATTTACAATTGCCCCAAGAATTAACGCGGTTGGAAGACTGGGAGATGCAATTCGTGCTGTTGATTTATTTATTACCCAAAACCCTGACGATGCAATTAAACTAGCTGAAGTTTTAGAGAGCGAGAATCAACAAAGAAGAAAAATAGACGAAGCTACTTTTTCGCATGCAGTTGAACTTGTTGAAATGGACGATGATTTTCATAAAAACTATGGTATAATATTACACGATGATAATTGGCATCCCGGCGTAATAGGTATTGTTGCTTCACGCCTGGTTGAAAAATATTATAGACCATCAATAATGCTTACAACAATTGATGGCGTTGCTAAAGGGTCGGCAAGAAGCATATCGGGTTTCAACATCTACAAAGCTTTGGAAGCGTCGGAAGATTTACTCCTTCAATTTGGAGGTCATGAAGCTGCCGCCGGGTTAGCAATTGAGATCGATAAAATTCAGGAATTCAAAGAAAGATTTAATAATTATTTGAGCGAACATCTTTCCCGGGAAGAAATTCTTCCCGAAATCCACATCGATACGAAAGTTTCGCTTTCCGAAATAACACCCAAGTTTGTAAGAATATTAAACCAATTTGCACCCTTCGGTCCCGGTAATATGAGACCTGTATTCCTTTCTGAAAATGTTCAACTTGTTTATCCTCCTAGAATAGTTGGGACAAACCACCTGCTTACATGTGTTAAACAAAACGGCAATGATAAAATTTTTGATTCGATAGGATTTAATTTAGGTTATTACGCAGATAAGATAGATAAAGAAAAAAATCTTGTAGATATGGCATTTACTATTGAGACGGTTGTTAAAGACGGTAAATCATATCCGCAGCTAAGAATAAAAGACTTAAAAATAAAAGAGAAAGAACTAGTAAGTAATTAGGAGAAACAGTATATGTCCGGTCACTCAAAATGGTCGACAATCAAAAGAAAAAAAGCAGCTATTGACGCAAAACGAGGAAAGATTTTTACAAAGCTGATAAAAGAGATTACCGTTGCAGCACGTAACGGAGGTGGAGATCCTGATGGCAATCCGCGATTAAGATTAGCCGTTGATAATGCCAAAGCAGCAAACATGCCTGCCGACAATATTGACAGAGCGATTAAAAAAGCAACGGGCGAACTTGAAGGTGTAAGCTATTCTGAAATGACTTATGAAGGTTATGCTCCGGGCGGTGTTGCTGTTATGATTGAAAGTGTAACAGACAATAAAAACAGAACAGTTGCCGAAATCCGCCATGCATTCAGCAAACACGGCGGCAGTATGGCAGAATCCGGAGCGGTTTCATACGGCTTCAATAGGAAAGGAGTAATTACTCTTCCGGCTCAAGATAAAACCGAAGATGATATAATGGAAATTGTTTTAGATGCCGGTGCCGACGATATATCAACAGAGGAAGAATACTTTGAAATAACAACTTCTCTCGAAACATTTGAATCAGTTCGAAAAGCTTTAATTAATGCAGGGTTGGAAATAGAAAACGCCTCATTACAGTGGGTTGCTCAGAACATGATAGAAGTAAAAGGAGAAGAAAGCGAAAGAATAATGAAACTTATCGATATGCTCGAAGATAACGATGATGTTCAAAACGTTTATACTAATGCAGATTTTGTTGAAGAAGAACAGCAAATAAAATGATTATACTTGGAATTGACCCCGGGACAATTTACACCGGTTTCGGGGTAGTAAAATATTATCGAAATCAACTTAGCTTGATTGATTCCGGTATAATTAAAACACCTGCCGTAAAAGAAATGGCGCCCCGTCTTGAAGCTATTTACAATGAACTTTCCATGTTAATCAGGAAATACGATCCGGATGCATTTGCGCTTGAAACAGCATTTTATGGAAAGAATGTTCAATCTGCGTTAAAAATAGGTTACGCCCGGGGTGTTTCGATGCTTGCTGCAAAACATAATAATTTAGACACAGCCGAGTATAGTCCGCGTGAAATCAAAAAATCCGTGGTTGGAAACGGAGCAGCATCAAAAGAGCAGGTGCAGTATATGATCAAAAAACTTTTGAGTATAAGAAAAACTAAAATTAAATTTGATGAAACAGATGCACTTGCTGTTGCAATTTGTCATGCATTCAAAATGACGTCACCGCTAAAAAATGCGGGAAGCTGGAAAAAATTTGTAGAAGCAAATCCTGATAAAGTATTAAGCAAATAGTTATTGGTTATTAAGTTATTGAGTTATTGGTATGATTGGTTATTTAACCGGTAAAATAATTTCAAAGAAACCGACAAGAATTTTACTCGATGTAAACGGTGTCGGATATACCGTCAATATATCAATTTCTACTTTTGAGAAACTTCCCGATTTAAATGAATCAGCGTCTTTGTTTATTCATACTTCCGTAAAGGAAGATGCGATTGATTTGTACGGTTTTTTTACTCCATCCGAAAAAGAAATGTTTGAACTGCTAATCAGTGTTAGTGGAATTGGTCCAAAGTTAGCGCAAAGTTTATTGTCGGGCATTCAAGTTGATGAATTAAAATATGCTATTGATGAAGGCAATTTATCGAGAATAACAGCCGTGCCGGGTATAGGAAGAAAGACAGCCGAAAGATTGCTGGTTGAGTTAAGAGATAAAATAAATAAACTTACCGAAAAATTTGAACCCGCCGAAGCGGGGGCACCCTCATCTATAAGATCGGATGCCATCGCAGCTCTTGTTAACCTGGGTTATAATCTTAAAACAGCCGAAAAGATTGTCCGTGATGTAATGAATTCACGAACATCAATTACAATTGAAGATGTTATCAAGGAAGCACTCTCGCAATTAAATAAATAACTATCCTATTAACGAATAAGCTATCTCATCAAGCTCGAGTTCGGTTATCTTATACTTAACCCGATTTCTATCTTCAATGTTTCCGATACTTTCAGCCGTAAGATGAACAATTTTATTTGTAACTCCTTCGCCTTCCAAATTCAGTTGAGATTGAAAAATAAGCGAAGAACTATGTATTTGGTATTCTCCTTCTTTTCCGATAAATGTAGTCACATCGACCTCTTTCGTTTAATTTGGGACATAAGGTACATTTTGCGTGCCACAGCATAAAATTGCGTGGGGAACGCATAATCTGCATTCCTTTTAATGAAATTGTAACAAATTAAGATGTGGTGTCTCGAAATTTATTGAAGGATATGATTTACTCGCTCATTCATATTGTGTCCACATTCGTAATACTTTTACTATTTTCTCTTTATCGTAAATTTGATAAACAACCCTGTGTTGAATATTTATTCTGCGTGAGTATACTCCGGTTAAATCACCGACCAACTTTTCATATCGTGGAGGAGTTTTACGAGGATCCTGCTCAAGAATTTTTAAAACTTTTGAGGCTTTTTCTTTGAGACCTGATGAAGCTATTTTCTTTGCGTCTTTCTGGGCTTGCTTAGTATAAACAACTTTCCACTTTACCATTCTAATTTTTCGGAACTTTTTTCAAGCGGTTCTTTCATTCCCTTTAGAATAGAATCTCTCATTCCGGGAATTGAAACAAGGTAAAGTGTTTCTTGAATAGACCTCCAATCGTCTTCTGATAACAGAACGGCATTAGATCGCTTGCCTGTAATTTGAATAGGCTCATTTTCGGTTGATGCGGCATCTATGAGTTTATATATGTTTGCTCTCGCTTCTGTTGCTGTTACTGTTTTCATTTGTTCACCTCAAAACAAACGTACGTAATTACGAGCGGAATATCAAGAATTAAATATCCGGATGATTTTTCAACATTTTCAAAAATCCGGCATAACTAACACAAAGATGTTCTGCTGTTTTTGTTTTATTGCTATCGAATTTTCTGAGCGCTCTGTAAATTAGCCACCGCCTATTAAGATATAATGTCTCGAAATCGAAGGGTTCTACTTTATCATTTTCTCCAACTTTGAAATTTCATCTCTAAGCGAAGCGGCTTTTTCAAACTCTAAATCTTTTGCGGCAATGTGCATTTCTTCACGCATTTGTTCTACTAATTCTCTTCTTTGATCTTGTGTCATGTATCGAATTACCGGTTCCGCAACTTTTGTGAAAAATGCTTCTTCTTTCTCTTTATCTTTCTTGCGTATATCAGCTATAGATGTACCGGACATAATCTGTTCGCGGCTTTTCAAAATAGTTTGCGGAGTAATTCCATGTGCCTCGTTATACTCCAGTTGAATTTTTCGTCTTCGTGTGGTTTCGTCAATGGTTTTTTTCATTGACTGAGTAATTATATCTGCATACATAATTACTTTTCCGTTCACATTACGGGCGGTTCTACCCGCAGTCTGCATTAATGATCTTTCACTTCTCAAAAAGCCTTCTTTATCGGCATCAATAATTGCAACAAGAGAGACTTCCGGCAAATCCAACCCTTCTCTTAATAAGTTAACACCGACGAGTACGTCAAAATCACCTATTCTCAAATCACGTATAATTTCAACGCGTTCGAGTGCGTCAATGTCGCTGTGAATGTAACGGACGTTTATATTAAGTTTATCAAGATAATCCGATAAATCTTCCGCCATTTTTTTTGTTAAGGTAGTAACAAGGATTCTTTCCTTTAATACAACGCGTTTTCTAATTTCGCCGATTAAATCATCTATCTGTCCTTTAACAGGTCGAACTTCAATTTCGGGATCGAGTAAACCGGTTGGACGAATAATTTGTTCAACATAAGTTCCTTTAGATTGGTTGAATTCGTAATCAGCTGGTGTAGCGCTAACATAAATTACTTGGTTAGTAAGCTCTTGAAACTCCTCAAATTTTAGCGGACGATTATCTAACGCAGAAGGCAATCTAAAACCGTGTTCCACAAGTACTTCTTTTCGAGAACGGTCGCCGAGATACATACCCCGAATTTGAGGAACAGTTACATGCGATTCATCCACAATTAACAGGTAATCTTTAGGAAAATAATCAAACAAACACGAAGGGCGAGACCCCGCCGCTCTGCCGTCCATATGTCTTGAATAATTTTCAATACCGGAACAATACCCGAGCTCTTTAATCATTTCCAAATCATAACGGGTTCGTTGTTCTAACCTTTGTGCTTCCAGATATTTTTCTTGAGACCAAAAGTACTCAAGTCGTTCTTTTAATTCTGCTTCAATATCCTTTACAGCCCTTTTTATTTGATCTTTGTTTGTAACAAAGTATTTTGCCGGATAAATAGGAACGGAATCAACTTCATTAATTACATTTCCTGTAATCGAATCAATAATTGATAATCGTTCGATTTCATCTCCCCACAATTCAATTCTAACTGCTTCCTCGTATTGATAAGCGGGAATAACTTCAATTACATCGCCGCGGGCACGGAAGGTACCCCTTGTAAACTCGGCATCGTTTCTTGTATAATAGATATCAATTAATTTTCGTAAAAGTTTTTTCCTTTCTATGGATTCACCTTTTTTGAGAAAGAGAATCTGTCTTGCATATTCATCCGGTGCGCCGATACCATAAATTGAACTTACACTGGCAATAATAATTACGTCGTTTCTTCCTTCAATTAATGATGTAGTAGCTCTTAACCTTAGTCTATCAATTTCTTCGTTAATTGAAAAGTCTTTTTCTATATATAAATCCTTCTTCACTACATAAGCTTCCGGTTGGTAATAATCGTAGTAACTAATAAAAAATTCGACGGCATTGTTAGGAAAGAAAGATTTGAATTCCGAGTAAAGCTGTGCAGCTAAAGTTTTGTTATGAGATATTATTAATGTCGGCCGGTTAACATTTGTAATTACATTAGACATAGTAAAAGTTTTACCGCTACCGGTAACACCAAGCAGAACTTGATGCTTATCACCGCGTAATATACCATCAGTTAATTCGTTAATCGCTTTCGGTTGATCGCCGGTTGGTTTATAATCTGATGCTAATTCAAATTTGTTCATAAAAATATGCTAATCTTGTGTTTAGTCTTTTTATCTTCCGATTCATTGTTTAATTGCCGCATTGTCAAATTGTTGTTGAGCTTGTGCATTATAACAATATGACAATTAAGCAATGTAACCATTGAACCATTTATCCATTCATGCAACCCCTTACTTGCAATTTTGCAGCGATATCTACTATATAAATGTTTGGTACCATTAATTAATTTCTAATTCTAACATCATGTGCATGAAAAGAATTGTTTCTGTTTAAGTGACCGACTAAAACAATGGTTGGAGCGTCGTTCATTCCGGGGGGAAGCGAAGAGGGTCCGCTTACTAGAACTTCTCTGCCGTCGGCATCAACAACATAAAAAATTGATTCTCCTGATGCGCGGTCAAGACGAACACCCTTTTCTTTAACAAGTGAAACAATTATTTCATGCGAGGCGTGACTGTTCGGGTCAAATTTCGAAAACGATCCCAATCCATCGCGCGGGGCAAAGTAGCCGAAATACATTATTGCAACTGCAGCTATAATTAGTACCGGGAGTATAAATTTTTGCATCTTCTTCATATTATTTCCTTTCGTTGAACTTTTTGATTTTTTTATTTCGAATAGAACTATAAATATAAACAAAGACATAGTTTTTTGTAAAAAAATCGATATGTAATTTTGAATCGCCGACAGGTAGTGCCGTTATTTCCCCAAATACACATTTTTAGTTATGTTTGAACCATTAAATTAAAACCAAAAGGAACATATAATGAAAATATTGGTTTTCTCGCTTCTGTTTGCTCTAATAACATTAAGTATAAACGCACAAGATCAACCGGATACTACATTAAATAGATGGATGCCCGGTGTTGTTGCGGGTTTGAATATAAGTCAAATAGCATTCAGCAATTGGACACAGGGTGGCGAAAATTCGTTAACATGGACAATTACGGGAAAGTTTAATGCAATGTATAAAACCGAAAAGTGGGAATTCAAGAATGAATTAAAAGCCGTATATGGTCAAACAAAAATTGCCAGTGATGGAGTTAAAGTTACCGATAATGAACTTTTTATGGAAACAGTTTTTTCTTACAACATTGGGTGGGTTGTTGATCCTTTTATAGGCAACAATATTTTAACTCAAATTTCTACCGGATACGATTATACCGATGCAGGTAAAATAGAAATTGCGGACTTTTTTGATCCCGGTTACATTACACAATCTATTGGTTTTACATATGGGCAAAGTAAAATAGTTCAAACACGTTTGGGTCTAGCTTTCAAAGAAACAATAACAAGCAGCTTTACAATGTACTCCGACGATCCCGACACGCCTGATAAAATAGAAACATTCAAATTTGAAACCGGTATTGAGAGCGTTACCGACTTAAAAATACCAATTGATGAAAACACGGCTTTAGTTTCTAAACTTGGCTTATTCTCCGCATTCGATCGATTTGACGTATGGGATATAAGGTGGGATAATTTAATTACGGCAAAGATTAACAAATGGTTGAATGTGAATTTAACTTATTTACTTATCTATGATAAAGTGCAGTCGCCGACAGCACAGATGAAACAAGGATTGCAGCTTGGTATTACATATACGATTTTATAGAGAGTAAATTTCTCATATATTTCAGCATCACTAAAAATTTAGAAAATTAGTTTACAACAGGCTTCGAGAAAAGAATGCATAAAGAAATTCATAAGTGGTACAGCAAAGCTTTATTCAAAGATATGGAAATTGCGGTTTACGGTAATTACGGGTATGCATTGCTTCTTTTCCCGACTGCAGCTGCGGATTTTTTGGAATACGAAAGATTCCACTTAATTTATTCCATCGGTCATCATATAAAATCGGGTAAAATAAAAGTCTTCTGCGTTAATACGGTTAACAACGAATGCATTCTTAACTCAAAGAATGAACCCGGTCATAGGTCGATCCGTCATGGTCAATTCAACAATTATATTATTTCTGAAGTCGTCCCCTTTATACATTCTCATTGTAAAGGAGTGGTTCCGATTGTTACGGCAGGCGCTTCCGTAGGTGCTTACCATGCTGCAAATTTATTTTTTCAAAGACCGGATATATTCAGCGGGATGATTGCAATGAGCGGTGTTTATGACATTAAATATTATGTAAGGGATTATTACGACGACCATTGTTATTTCAATTCGCCGGTAGATTATTTACCGAATATAGTCGATCACACCGTTTTGGAACAGATGCGAAAAAGTATGATAGTAATTGCATCCGGTCAAGGTGCTTATGAAGATCCCGAATCATCACGGAGACTTTCCGATATTCTTAACGCAAAAAATGTTCCCCATTGGCTGGATCTGTGGGGACATGATATGCGCCACGATTGGCCCACCTGGCGGGCAATGCTTCCTTATTTTATTGATAAGATTTGATTCAAAAAAATTTTGTGTTGATAAAATATGTAACCGCATACAAGCTGAACGTTGATGGTCACTTGCTTTTGACCTTCCACGTTGCTCGTTATCCAAGCAACCTTCGAGGAAAAGCAACGCCAAATACATACGCTTACCTTGAAGGTTAGCTGTGCATAAAAATCCCCGGGATTTGTCAGATAAAAAATTATTAACGAAAAATTTTTTTATAACTATCTTGATTAAGAAAATCCCGGGGATATCTGCGGGATTTGATATTCACCCCATCTTTCAAGAAATTTAGAGACTTAAAACCCACACGCATAAAGGAATCAACAATGAAGAGATTATTTTCGCTTCTTTTAGTAGTATCGTTTTTATTTGCACAAAATGTAAATCCAATCCCCGCAACATCAGCTGAAAAAAGATTAGAAGGATATAACAAAAGAATGGAACTTCAGCAAAAATCCCCGTTCAAAAATGTTGAGTTTAGAAATGTCGGTCCCGTTGTTCAAAGCGGACGTGTTACCGATATTGAAGCTAACCCCGAAGACCCGACACATTTTTATGTGGCGTATGCATCCGGCGGATTGTGGAAAACAACCAACAACGGAATTTCATTTAAACCGATATTCGATAATCAAGCTTCAATGACGTTGGGAGATATTGCCGTTGATTGGAAGAATAATATTGTTTATGCCGGAACGGGAGAAAACAATTCAAGTCGTTCATCTTATTCCGGTACAGGTATTTACAAAACAACAAACGATGGTGAGAATTGGGAACATCTTGGTTTAGCCGGCACACATAGAACAGGCAGAATAATTATTCATCCCGAAAACACTAATATTATGTGGGTTGCAGCGGCGGGCGCACTTTATTCACCTTCCAAAGAACGCGGTATTTATAAAACAACAGACGGCGGTAAAACCTGGAATAAGACTTTATACATTGATCAAAACACAGGCATAATTGATTTGGTTATAGACCCGGTAAACCCCGATATACTTTATACATCGTCATGGTATAGAACACGCAGAGCCTGGAATTTTGTTGAAGGTGGAAATACTTCAGGTATTTATAAAAGTGTTGACGGCGGAATTAATTGGGAATTAATCTCAACCGAAAACAGTGGTTTTCCAACCGGCGATGGTGTCGGAAGAATCGGTTTAGCTGTTTATCAAAAAGACCCGGATATAATCTATGCTTTTTTGGATAATCAATTTCACCGTGATGAAGAAAAAGAAGATTATGCTGTTACAAAAGATTTGTTAAGAAAAATCGGTAAAGAAGATTTCCTTAAACTGAATTCCAAAGATGTAAACGATTTTTTAGATAGGCATAATTTCCCTCAAAAATATTATGCCGAAATGCTCTTCGAAAAAGTTAAGAACGATGAAATAAAACCTTCCGATATAGTTGCATATCTTGAAGACGCAAACAGCATGTTGTTTGATACACCGGTAACCGGCGCGGAAGTTTATAGATCAAACGATGCCGGTAATACTTGGGTAAAAACTAACTTAGATTATATCGAAAACATGTATTACACATACGGATATTATTTTGGTGAGATAAGAGTTGCACCCGATAACCCGGATCATATTTATATCTTGGGTGTGCCTATTTTGCGTTCAACCGACGGCGGAAAAACTTTCTTCACTATTAATAAAGAAAATGTTCATGTTGATCATCATGCATTGTGGATTAATCCCAACAATCCCGCACATATGATAAACGGCAATGACGGAGGTGTTAACATTACTTATGATTACGGAGAAACCTGGTTCAAGGCAAACACTCCATCGGTCGGACAATTCTATACGGTAAATGTCGATATGGCTGAACCGTACAATGTATACGGAGGTATGCAGGATAACGGCGTTTGGTTCGGTCCTTCTACTAATGTGGATGATTATTCGTGGTATGCAAGCGGTGATTATGCTTTTAAAGGCTTAATGGGGGGTGACGGTATGCAGGTTGCAATTGATACGCGCGACAACACAACCGTCTACACCGGTTATCAATTCGGAAATTATTTTAGATTGAACACACAAAACCGAAATTCGAAATACATCACACCGGGACATGATCTCGGTGAAAGACCTTATCGTTTTAATTGGCAGACACCGATTCATCTATCGGTTCATAACCAGGATATAGTTTATTTCGGTTCGCATAAACTTCACCGCTCTTTAGATAAAGCCGAAACATGGGAAGCCATTTCGGGCGACTTAACTAAGGGAGGGAAGAAAGGAAACGTACCTTACGGAACGTTAACAACCATTGATGAATCTCCGCTTAAATTTGGTTTAATTTATGTCGGTACCGATGATGGTTACATCTGGATAACAAAAGACGGCGGCAATAATTGGGAAAGAATTTCAGATTCACTGCCGCAGGATTATTGGGTCAGCAGAGTTGACGCATCAAACCACAATGAAGGAACAGTTTATGCATCACTTAATGGTTACCGCTGGGATAATTTTAATGCTTTGATTTATAAATCTACTAATTACGGCAAGTTCTGGGAACAAATTGGTAAAAATTTACCAGCCGAACCCGTAAACGTCATTAAAGAAGATCCGAAAAAGCCGAACATACTTTATGTCGGTACAGATCATGGTGCATACATATCAACCGACTACGGTAAAACCTTTACTGCATTTTCAAAAGGATTACCTGCGGTTGCTGTTCATGATTTAGTTGTTCATCTAAGAGATAATGATATTGTTTTAGGCACACACGGAAGATCAATTTTTATTGCAGACGTTGAGTATATTCAAAAACTTGATGAATCAATTAGTTCAAAAGATTTACATTTCTTCCCTGTTGAAAAAGAAATTAAGTATTCACCAAGATGGGGTAGATTAAATTGGGATTGGAATTTAATCGAACCTTCGGCGGTTGAGTTTGTTTTTTATTCTAAGAATGACGCAGAAGCTTCTATAAAAATACTTACTGACGGCGGAATACTTCTTAAAGAATTAAAAGATGATTCGAATTACGGATTGAACTTTGTTAAATATGATTTGTCGATTGATTCTGCGGTAATTGAAAAATATATTAATGAATTAAATGAATCGGCAGAAGAGGAATTAAAAATAGAAAAAGCAGATAACGGAAAATTCTATATTCAGCCGGGAACATATAACGTTGAGATTACTTTAAATGGAGTAACCGAAATTCAGAAGCTTATAATAAAAGCAGCCGATAAAAAAGAAAGAGGTAAAGAAAAGAAAACTCCGTAATTGATTAATGACTATTTATTATTGATTATTATTAGAAAATGAGGAAGTGATGTCCATACAAGAAGTACAAAAAGAAATAATAGAAGAATTTCAATACTTGCCGGATTGGGAAGAAAAGTATAGCGAGATAATTCGGTTAGGAAGAAAACTCCCCGGATACCCCGAAGAATTTAGAGATGAAAAATACAAAGTAAAAGGATGTCAATCGCAAGTTTGGTTGCATCCCGAGTTTAAAGACGGTAAAATTCTTTTCGATGCAGACAGCGATGCAATGATTGTAAAAGGATTAATCGGTTTATTGATGCGCGTTTATAATAACAGAACACCGAATGAAATTTTAGATAACCCTCCGGACTTTTTACAAGAAATCGGAATCGACAAACATCTTTCGCCAACAAGGAAAAACGGTCTCGGTGCAATGATGAAGCAGATTCAAATGTATGCGGTTGCGTTTAAGTCGATGGATAAATAAAAGATCAGTAGATTATTAAATAACCTATGTGTGTTTTTGTCATCAACTATTATCATAAAATTTTCACCAATCAATTTTCCCTCAATAATAAAAATGATTCTATAATCGACTTTTGTTAAATTGCTCAACAAATCTTTTCAAATGAGTGAATTATGAAAAATAATTTTTACACAGAATTTGATACAGAGCGTTTACACGAGAGCAAGCGCGAACATGATTATCGTAATGCTTTCCAGATTGATAGAGATAGAATTATACATTCGTCCGAATTCCGAAGACTGCAGGGCAAAACACAAGTTTTTTTACCCGGCGAATATGATTTTTACAGAACACGCTTAACTCACTCAATAGAAGTAGCGCAAATAGGAAGATCAATTTGCAATTTTATTCATCACAAAGAAAAAGATAGATTCAGTAATGATTATTTTATTGATCCCGATTTAGTCGAATCAGCTTGTCTCACACATGATTTAGGTCATCCCCCCTTTGGTCATGCCGGTGAAAGAACACTTCATAAACTGATGAAAGATTACGGCGGTTTTGAAGGGAATGCTCAGACGCTTAGAATAATTACGGAAACAATTTATAGAACCGAGAATTCACGAAAAGGAATGAATCCGTGCAGAGCTTTCCTCGACAGTATTTTAAAATATAAAAGTTTGTTTAACGAACTTGATGATCCTTTCAATCACTATCTATATAAAGAACAAAAAGAATACTTAAATTTTGTCTTTGATGGCGAAGATATTCATAAACATTTTTCATGCGGTGAAGAAGCAGATTCTTTCAGAAGTATAGAATGCCAAATTATGGATTGGGCGGATGATACCGCTTATGCAATTAATGATATTCAAGATAGCATAATCGGCGGCTTTATTACGAATGCAAAACTTGTTAATTACGGCAAAGATTATTTTTTGAACAAAAATGAATCCGGTTACTTAGAAGAATTAATCGAGTGGATTAAAGACGGCAAGATCAAACCAAAACTCGGCTCTCAGATTGGAGATTTTATCAATGCATGTTCAATTGAAGAACAAAAGACTTTTATGGATAACAAAACTAACCGTTATAAATATAAATTGGTTGTTGATGATAGGTGTCTTGAGAAAGCAAACTTCTATAAAAAAATTGCAACAGAGTTGGTTTTCAAATCAACACAACTTCATCAAATGGAATCCAAAGGGGATTTTATGTTGACAAACTTTTTCAATGTGATGAAAGAAAATTACATCGAAAAAGTAAATAATATTAAACTTGTCCCGGAATTCAGCCATAAAATAATTGTAAATACTAAAGACAAACTTACCCGCTCAAGATTGGTTTGCGACAACTTAGCCGGAATGACCGATTCATTTGCAATGCGTTCATACCGAAGATTATTTGACCCGAATTACAGCTCTATTGCCGACTTGGTTTAATCATTGCCCCATCTCACCTTGGAAGTTTATTAATTAACCGTAGAGGCACTAGGCCATTTCTTGTCAATTTACATTTATTTTTAAATAATAATTAACTACTTTTGAACCAGATTGATTCACAAATGGTTCACTATCAAAATGAAATCGATAACATTACATAACATGAACAATAAGCTGTACCAGTATCTAAATAAGCGGGCAAAAGAAAAGGGTACAAGTTTAAATCAGACTATTAAGTTAATTCTTGAAGAGCACTTCGGAATCCGTCCACAACAAAATAAGAAGGAAGAGGAGTTCCGAGAATTTTTGGGTGTTTGGAATAAACGGGAGCTAAAAGAATTCCAAAAAAGAACCGATGAATTTAATAAAGTGAATGGGGACGATTGGAAGTGAAAAAAGTACTGTTGGATACGAATGCATATAGTAATTTGCTAGCCGGTGATGAAATAGTATTGAAAGAAATTGAAAACTCGGCAATCGTTTGTCTTTCTGTGTTTGTAATCGGCGAATTACTAAGTGGATTTAAAGGAGGCAGCAAGGAGCAGGAAAACAAAAATATTTTAACTCGCTTTTTTGAAAAACCCTCTGTTGAAATTATTAATGCAACAGTAGAAACATCTGAATTCTTCGCACACGTAAAGCATCAATTAAAAATGAAGGGTTCTCCCATACCTATCAATGACGTCTGGATTGCCGCTCATGTTTTTGAAACCGGTTCAACACTAATTACTTATGATTCACACTTCAGTAAGATTCCCGGTATCAAACTTTGGGATCAGTTAGATTAAAATTCCAGTTATTGAATTAACTGTAAAAATGTTGGATTTGTCGGCTAACAAAGAGTAGACTTACTGTTCAAAGCTCTCAATAACTTCTTCAAGAGATCTAGTATTTTCATAGAAAGATAGAATTCTATTTAAGACTTCATCCACATAAGCATCGGGGCAGGATGCACCGCTTGTTAAAACAATTTTAACCGGCTCGTTTGTCGGAAGGAAATTCCCGGAAGTAATTTCTTCTTTACTGTGAATATTAAAATGACTGATCAATTTTTCAGATAAAATTTTATCGGCATTGTTTATAAAGTATGTCGGAAATTTCTTTTCAAGCAGCTCGACGATATGAGAAGTATTTGAGCTGTTGTATCCTCCGACTACAATTGCTAAATCGGCATTGGTTTCTAATAAACCATAAGTAGCAGATTGATTATCGTTTGTTGCATAGCAAAGTGTATCACGCGTATCGGCGAAATGAACTTTAATACTTTGTTCGCCGTATTTATCAATCATTGTTCGTTTAAGTAAATCCGCAATCTCCTGTGTTTCCGAGGCGAGCATTGTTGTTTGATTTACCACTCCGACTTTTTCCAAATCTTTTTCTACATTGAAGTCTTCGGAATATTTACCGTCGAAAATTTTATAAAAATCTTCTTTGGGAAAAATTCCTAATATGATTTTGGCAAGCGTTTCGGTTTCCTTTATATCTCTAACTATAACGGATTTTGCGTTTCTAACGGAATGTGAGAATGTAGCTCTTGTTTCTTCGTGATTATGTTTACCGTGAATAATTACGGTATATTCTTTATCTCCCAGTTCGTAAGCGCGGTTCCAAACTTTTTCTACAAAGGGGCATGTTGTATCATACTGTTTAATTGGAATTCCCATTTCAATTAACTTCTTCTCAATCTCTATTGTCGTTCCGAATGCGGGAATTAAAACAATATCATCTTTTGTAATTTCTTCCCATTGCACATAATGATTCCCTTCGGTATCCATTATAAAATTAATTCCTTGCCGCTGAAGATCTGCATTTACGCCCGGATTATGTATCATCTCGCTTAACAGAAAAATTCTTTTACCGGGATTTTCTTCTAAGGTTTTGTACGCAATTTCAATTGCGTTTTCTACCCCATAACAGAAACCAAAGTGACGGGCTATGTAAAACTTTACCGGACCGAAATCCAATTCGGTGGGAGTAAAATCCTTTTTGCGTGGATCTCTAATTTTACGAAGCTCTTTTATTGTAGAAATTATTGAACTTCTATAATGTTCGGGTATGTCAAATTTTTTCATAATTACTATTAATAATTCACTGGAACAATAATTTTAATCAGTTTCTACTTTGAAAGAAACTTCTACTTCATTCCATTCAATTACAACATCTGCCGTATAAGGAGAAACGTATTTGAATGTAAATAATAATCTATCGGTAAAATCACTTTTGCGGGGTTTAACTTTAAATCTCAGAAGGTCTTCGCTTTCTTTATAATTAAAAGCTCCCCATTGATCCCAAACTTTGTTAAAAATAATTGTCCATTCTTTTTCGCCGGGTATGGTAAACAAACCATATTTACCTTTCGGTACTTCATAGCCCTCAACCACGACATCATTGCCGAATTCAATTACCGTTGCTTCGTTAGCGCCGGTTCTCCATACTTGATTGTATGGTACAAGTCCGCCCCAAATTTCACGTTCTTTTACTCCGGGTCTGCTGTAGTTTATTGAAACTTCGGTGTAACCAACAACTTGCGAGACGTATGCTTTCGGGCTTAACCGAGGAGGATCGTTTTGCGAAAATGAAGTTGAAGCGGCTATCAATAAAATTATTAATGAAACAAAAAATATATTCTTCATAAAATCTCCTAAAACAATTCTAATATTTAAAGGAACTTAACACTATAAGTTAATTATCTTCTTTTCTCTGTACAAGAGTCAAGATTGTATAAACAGCAACAATCTCATCCTCTTGATTTACAACCTCTACATACCATTCAACAACCCCGTTGGGAATATCTTCAGGTTGACGTTTTTCTTTATAGGTTTTTCTTCTGCAAGTTAATTTTGCTTGAATCGTATCACCAATATAAACAGGTTTAATGAACCGAAGGTTCTCTAATCCGTAATTTGCCAATACCGGACCCTTTGCCGGATGAACAAACAAGCCCGCCGCCGCAGATAAAACAAAATAACCGTGAGCAACCCGCTTTTCAAACATTGAATCGCGGGCGGCGATATCATCCATATGTGCGTAGAAGAAATCACCGCTTACACCGGCAAAATTTACTATGTCTGCTTCTGTAACCGTTCTTCTTGGTGAGATTAATGTTTCTCCAATTTCCAGTTCTTCAAAATATTTTCTGAATGGATGAATCTGATCAATTTTATATTGCGCACCTTTAAGATATTGACCGCTTACTTTTGTTAACATTGTCGGATGACCTTGAAGAGCAACTCTCTGCATATATTTTAATACGCTGCGGATGCCGCCGAGCTCTTCGCCGCCGCCGGCTCTACCCGGACCTCCGTGAGTCATATGAGGCAGCGGTGAACCATGCCCTGTTGATTCTTTTGCACAATCTTTATTAATGATATTAATTCTTCCGTGGAAAGAACCGCAACCTAAAATAAACTTTTCGGCAGTACCTGAATTTGTTGTGTATAGCGAAGCAACCAAACTTCCTTGACCAAGATTAACAATTTTAATTGCATCATCAATTGTTTCATACGGCATTACGGTATTAACAGGACCGAAGGCTTCAACCTCATGCGGTTCGGAAGTATTTAGCGGATCATTACATTTAAGTAAAACGGGATTAGCAAATGCAGAATTTATATTCTCAAATTTTTGACTCCCTTCGTAAACTACTTCCAAGGAGTTTTTGAGTAATTTAATTTTTTCCTTTAACATTTCCGCATAACGCTTGCCTCCGAGAGAACCCATTCTTGTTTCTTTATCGGAAGGATCACCGATTTTGATTTTTATCAATCGTTCTTTTATTGCTTCGGTAACATCGCTTAATAAATTTGCCGGAACAATAGTTCTTCTAATCGCCGTACATTTCTGTCCCGCCTTGGAAGTCATTTCATTAACAACTTCTTTAACAAAGAGATTGAATTCTTCCATACCGGGGGTTATATCCGGAGCAAGAACAGATGCGTTAAGGGAATCCGCCTCAAGATTAAATCGAACAGAGTTTTTTAGAATGTTCGGATGAGATTTTAGTTTTTGTCCTGTTGCAGCAGAGCCGGTAAAAGTAACAACATCCTGGTTTGTCAAATGATCAAGTAAGTCAACCGGTTCGCCTAAGATTAATTGAAGTGCACCTTCAGGAAGAATTTTTGATTCAACAATTGCTTCGGTTATTTTTACTGCAAGATGAGATGAAACCGGTGCAGGCTTAACGACCGCAGGCATTCCGGCTAAAAGAGTCGGCGCTAACTTTTCCAGCATTCCCCAGACAGGGAAATTAAATGCGTTAATATGAACAGCAGCGCCTTGCAAAGGGACACAAATATGCTGACCGACAAAAGTTCCTTCTTTTGAAAGCATTTCCATATTTCCTTCGACCCAAACTTTTCCATCCGGTATTTCTCTTCTGCCTTTACTTGCATAAGTAAAGAGAGTAGAAATTCCTCCTTCAATATCTACCCATGAATCAATTTTGGTTGCCCCGGTTTGATAAGAGAGCGGATAAAATTCATCTTTTCGCGCCATTAAATATTGGGCTAATTCTTTCAACATTCTGCCGCGTTGGTGAAATGTCATTTCTCTCAAATTGGCGCCGCCTACTTTTCTTGCATAGTTAAGGATTTCTTTTATATCCAAACCGTCTGAAAAAAACTCGGCAATTTTTTCTCCGTTAACAGGATTAAATAGCGGTATAATATCTCCCGCTCCATCAATCCATTTACCTATTGCATAAGATTGTAATCGAATCAATTTTTACTCCTAAAAAGTTTCGGTGCATTTTAAGACAATACGTCTGTTAAGTTAATGGATTTTCGAATAGTTATCAATTTGGAGTTGATGAGAATAAAGACCCGGAGTTAATCCGGGCAATTTTAATTAAAACTCGTCACCATCGAGACCACTGCCTTCACCATTTTGAGGTCTTCGCTGCTGTTTGTAATTATTAATATTGAATCGAAGATTTAACATTATGTCTGTAGACTCTCTTGTGGCAAGTCTATAAGTATATAAATCGGGAGTTTGAAGAGTATGCTCTCTTTTAAATGAGCTTAGCACATCACGCATTTGAAGAGTAGCGGTTAACATGTTTGCAATTACTTCATACCTTAAAGCGGTATTAACAAAAAGAAAATCTTCTGTTCTTCCTTGCGATGAAACCGAAGGACTGTTATAAATAGCATTAATTTGTAACTGCAGTCTGTCGTTTAATTTAATTATGTTGTTGAACCGTATATTCCAATTAAAACTTGTTCTCGAAAATTCTCTATCGTTTATAGTTCCTTCAATTCTATAATCATAAATATTGCCGATTAGGTTAACATTCCAATTGCTTATCGGGTCAAAATTGAAAAACAACTCTGTTCCTAAAGAATAATCTTTTCCTACATTATCTACGGAATTGAGAGTAATACCATCAGAGTAAACGGAACTAATTCTTTCGACTTTGTTATTTACTATTCTATAATAACCTTCAACCGAAAAAACCATATTTCCGATGTATGTTTGATAACCTAACTCATATGAATCTATATATTCCGGGAGTAAGCCGGGATTGCCTATACGAACATTGTATGCATCCATCCACGTTTCAAAAGGTTCCAACTGCCAGCCTCGCGGACGGTTAATTCTTCTTGTATAACTTGTCATTAACTGATGCTTATCGAGAAATTCATAACTGAAGTGAGCCGAAGGAAAGAAATCCCATCTATCGATTTCAAAACTGCTGTTACTTCTTGCGACATCAATTTGTCTGCCTGTATATTCACCTCTTGCACCGAATTGAAATCCTAATCTGCCGATTTTATTTGAATAAAGAGAATAAACAGAATGAACGGTTTTGTCATAGTTAGCTTCATTCCTGAAATCAATTTGCTCAACGTAATTATCAACATCGGCTTGATAATAGTAAAGACCGGTTCTTTCAGTCGATAATTCTAAATCTGTTTGATAGCCGGCTTCAAACTTACTTTTAGCATTAAGAGGTAATGTATAATCAAGTTTTATTCTAAAGTTTTCGTCGGGACCTGCTTCGGTGGATTTTTGTCCGCTTATAACCGAACCGTCTTGACGAAGATTATTAATTGTATATTCTTCATTTTCCGCATTATCATAACTTATATCCGCGGTCAGTTGGTGACCGTTTTCGTTAAACTTAAGGAGGTAATTAAGAAACAAACTATAAGAATATCCGCTTCTCTCACGATCGGAATAACTTCTAAAAAATTGTCTTGATGGATCATCTGATGTCCATTGATTATAGCTTAAGTTGGAAATTCTATTAAAAGCTCTATCGGAGAATCTTCCACCCAGTGTAATAAGATTTCCTAAGCCCAAATTATATGATAAAGATCCGTTTAAACGAAAAAAAGTTCTGCCTCTTGTTCCGTTTCCATCGGAATCATAATAAGAATAGAATTCATCGCGGTTTGTCCAATTATTTTCTTCTTCAACCATTTTGAACAACCGCTTGTTATAATTTGCGCCAAAGTTGGCTTGAAAATCACCGCTTCTATAATCTAAAATACCTTCAGCACCGTATTGATCGTTTAATCCGCCGTTTAATTCTGCAACACCGCTTATCCCAACTTGATCGGATTTTTTCATAACAATGTTAATTATTCCCGAAGTTCCTTCAGGGTCATATTTAGCGGAAGGATTAGTTATTATTTCTATGTTTTGTATTGAGCTCGCAGGAATTTGCTGCAGAACATCACTAGCGTCAAGAACAGTTGGTCTTCCGTCAATTAAAACCGTAAAATTCCCGCTTCCTCTTAAACTAACGTTTCCTTCAATATCAACAGTAACCGACGGAACGTTTTCCAGGATATCGACCGCAGTACCGGAAGCAGCAGTAAATTGACTTCCGACATCAATTACTTTTTTGTCTATTTCATATGATATTGGCGAGCGTTGACCGCTTATTAATATTTCTTCAGTACCGTAGGTGTGAGGAGTTAATTTAATCTCGCCGATATTAAGCTGACCGGGATTTTGTATTATAATGTTATCAACTATTTTTTTATCGAATCCGATATAACTAGCTTCTAAGTAATAAGAACCGCGCCTTATTCTTTCAAGAAGGAAAATTCCATCTTTGTTCGTTACTGTACCGGTAACCTGAGTACTATCATCTGAATTAAATAAAACAATATTGGCAAATTCCATTGGAATATTTGTGGAGAGTTCTAAAACTTTTCCTGTAATTGACGGCGGATTCATTCCCCCGCCTGAACCTGGTCTTTGTTGTGCCGGAATTACAAAAAGAGGCAGCAGTAGAAGTAATACATAAATGCGCATAAATATTTCTTTCTTTACAATTATTGATGATTTGGGTTTATCATTTTAAACAAATAAATGAGGTAAAAGGTTTAACAAAAAATTAAACGGGCAAAAATTTTTTCGCCCGCTTAATTTGTGAAAACCTAATTTTTTGTAAGAGTATATGTTCCGGAAACTTCAGGAACGAGGAATACAGAAGGGAACTTAAAACTGCCTGTCATTGTGCTGCCGGATATTGTTCCCGTAAGTACCTCATCGTTATTAGATCCAAGAGAAACCGAAAAACTGTTATTTACTACCTCTGCTAAACCGTCCGAATTAGTATTAGCATATGTTCCCTCAGTCGTTGACGAACCAGAAACTATTTTATAATTAATGCTATAGCTTGTAACAAATGCTTTGCCGCCAACATTTCCCACGGTGATAGTCATGGTTGTATCCATGCTGTTTTTCCCGGAATAAGTCCCCACAGATTCGGGAGCTTTTGGTTCAGCCGGGTTTGAATCGTCACTGCTGCATGCAGTAAAAACGAAAGAAATAAATAATACGGTAAAAAAAAGTTTGCTTAGTTGTTTCAATTTTGACTCTCCTAATTTATTAATTATACTCGCTGTCTGATTTTATAAAGATACATGAAAAAAATATATTTTCAAAAGTAAACAAAGACTAGTTACGTAATGAATAATTTTCGATTATATATTGGGTTGATTGCAGCATTGAATGAGTGTAGGTTAACATGCTGTCAACTACTTCCGGATAATCATCGGCAAAGTTTTTAACGCTTCGAGTTTTATATTCGTGTAGCTTTATACCCCCATCTCGATTTTTGATTAAGAAAAATCTATCGCTTAGTACACCAATATTATTATCGTCCGCGAAATAAGCATAACCTCGATTCTCTAATAATAAATCAATCCCCATTGTACTGTTGGTATAAGGTAAGTTCAGCATACCAATAATTGTAGGCATAACATCGATCTGCATTGCTAACTTATCATACTGCATGGGATTTTCTTTTATCCGTTCGGAAAAGAATATTAGGGGTGAATGAAAAAATGATAGCGGGATATCATAAGGCTGAATTGTGCTTCTTCCGTGATCTGCAAGAAAAACAAAAATAGTATTCTCATACCAATCACTTTGAGATGCTTTTTGCAAAAAATGTTTAATCGACCAATCACAATATTGAACTAATTGTTCTTCCAAACTTGATGCGGTTGGAGTAAAATTAATTCCGGGTGGAATAATTTTAGGATCGTGATTGCTTGCTGTAAGAATTGCGGCGAAGAAAGGCTTATCATCTTTTTTCCGGTTAAGTATTTTGACAGTCTCTTCAAATAATATATGATCGGGAACTCCAAGAGTACTTAGAATCCATTCTGACGGATAATCTCTTTCACAATAAATTTTTTCAAATCCGTTTTCGTATAAAAACCCGGCGGTATTGTCGAATTGGTCATCATGTGCAACGAAAAAATAATTTCTATAATCATTTTTCTTGAACTCGTTTACAATTATATGAATTCGGGGAATTACAGCGGGCTTCATCGGGTGACGATTTAAAATTGTGGGGAATGAAAAAAGCGTGGAATAAACCCCGTTATAAGTATGTATTCCAGAAGTGTAAAAATTATCAAACGTTATTGAATTTTCGGCAAGGCTATCAAGAACCGGAGTTAAGTTGCTGTTGTTTCCGTACCGATTCATTCTTACAGCCGCCATCGATTCCATTATTACTACTATAACATTTTGTTTTAATCCTTCACCCTTCGGAACAATTTTACGGGAAATTGGTGTCGGTTCAATTACTTTTTCTATTCGAAAAGATTTTCGGCAGTTCTCAATCGCTACTTGATTATCATTGAAGTTAATTCGCTGTTCTTTAAGTTTGCTATCCTCAAGGAGACTTGTAAGCAATGTAAAAACCGGATTCAAACCAAGTTGATTTGCAAAAGAATATTCTGAAAAATATGCCGTGCCCACTCTTATTGGTGACTTCTCTTCTATTCTTCCGCGTATTGCCAAAAAGATAAGTAAGAAAAAGAAGATGAATAAAAACAATCGTTTAATAAAAAATAGAACCGATAGCTTATTCGTGTTCTCTACAACTGTTTTTGTTTTACGATAAAATTTAAGAATAATATAAACGAACAATGAACTTAGCAGTAAAAACAAAATTACAAATCCAACCATAAACAAATCGCCTGCTATCATTCTAACTATAAAAGAGAAATCACTCATCCAGTTTAATATTACCGAAGTAGTGTTGGCAAAGTAATATTTGAAGTAGGGAATGTTTATACTGGTTACTATAAATGCGATTATGTATAAGGGAATAATCAAAAACAAACTAAATAAATATGGAAGCGTATAATTTTTTTTGAAAAACGAAAAAATCGACATAATAATAAACGGAAGAATTAATATATAACCTGAAATCACCGAGTCAAACCGGAAGCCGTACCAAAATGAAGTAAGCAAAAGCGAAATTCTTGAATCAACAGGAAGTTCTTCGGCATATTGCCAGTTAACTATAAGTAGGAAAACTCTAAATAGAGTAAAAAATAAAATACCGGTTCCATAGACAGATAATAAAAATCTTATATGAGCCGGTATGATAGATGAAAAGTTATCAAAAAAGTTATTTATGGAGGTTGTCAATCCACAGTACTCAGTAAGTAAAAATTAATTATCGAAAGATATGAAATTCACAAAAATTATTTAGTATCACCCCAGGTTTTGTAATCAATTTTATATTCCGGCATATTATCGGGAATATCACGGAGAGGCTCACATTCTTTTAATGTTTCATGAAGTTGTTTGGGCAATGCTTGATATATTTTTGTTCCTTCGGTTTTCCATTTTGTCATCTCATCGGTAACATCTTTTACAATTTTTGCAGGATTTCCTACAACTACTTTTCTGTTCGGGATTTTCATTCTCTCCGGCACAAAACAAAGTGCACCGATTATACACTCCTCGCCGACTTCAACATTATCCATTACAACTGCATTCATTCCCACTAAAGAATTTTTACCGATTGCGGCACCGTGAATTATCGCACCATGCCCAATATGAGCTGATTCATATAATCTAACAGTAACATTCGGGAACATATGAATAATACAATTTTCCTGAACATTGCAACCATCTTCAATAATTATTTTACCGAAGTCGCCGCGAATTGCCGCACCCGGACCGATATAAACATCTTTTCCGATAATTACATTCCCGATAACGCTCGCCGTCTTATGAACGAAAGCTGTCTTGTGGATTACTGGTTTTATGCCGCGATACTCGTAGATCATGCTATTTACTATTTTCTATTTACGATTGACTTTTAATATTTCTTGCCGTTTTTCTTGATTTCATAAATATTGCGGTTAATTCCTTAGATTCTTGAATTAATGAGTTTACTAATTCTACTTTCTTTAGATTCATATCAACAATAAACTCTAACCAAAAGGTTGACTCATCACACTCCTCAATAACTATACTCAATTTTGAAATAAAACTATTTTTTGATTGAGCAATACACACGGCGCGATAATTAGCCGCAACTGAAGTTGAACACCTGATTAATTGTCCGCGAACATGATTTCCTAATGGTGTGTTAGGTAATGAAACAGCAAGATTTACACATCTATACGCAAAATGCTTTGTTCTATTTATTAACTCTTCTTTTGTCATTAGTCAATATTAAATAGAAAATAGTAAATGTGTATTGTTCACACTCTCTCTATAATCACTGCCATACCCTGTCCAACACCGATGCATAAGGTACACAACGCACGTTTTTTTCTCTGCACTTCTAACTCAATCATTGCAGTCGTGATTAAACGTGCGCCGCTTATTCCTAGCGGATGCCCAAGCGCAATAGCACCACCGTTTGGATTGACACGGGGATCATCCCACTTTATTCCGAGCTCTCTTAAAACAGCTAAACTCTGTGAAGCAAAGGCTTCGTTTAATTCTATTACATCAAAATCGTCTAATGAAAGTTTGGTCTTTTCTAAAATTTTTCGTGTCGCATAAATTGGTCCTAAACCCATAACTCTTGGCTCTAAACCAACGACAGTTGATGCTATAATTTTTGCTCTCGGAGTTAGATTATATTTTTTTATCACACTTTCCGAGACAAGCAATAAAGCGCATGATCCGTCATTCAAACCGGAAGAATTACCGGCAGTTACAGTTCCGTTTTTCCTGAAAACTGGTTTTAGAGTTGCCAATATTTCCGGGGTTGTATCAGGCTTAACAAATTCATCTTTATTAAAAATTATGTTATCACCCTTTCTTTGAGGAATTTCAACTTGCATTACTTCCTTTTTCATTCGACCGGATTGATTTGCTTTAACAGCTTTCATGTGAGAGTTATACGCAAACAAGTCTTGTTCTTCTCTGGTGATTTTATATTCTTCGGCAACATTCTCGGCGGTTCCACCCATTGCTTCTGTTCCGTACATCATTTTCATTTTCGGATTTACAAATCTCCAACCCAAAGTCGAATCGTGAATTTCCACTTTACCGGAGAATGATTTTTCAGCTTTGGATTGAACTAGCGGGGCGCGGGTCATGTGTTCAACTCCGCCGGCGATATACAAATCGCCATCACCCACATTGATTGCCCGGGCAGCATTAACTACCGCACTCATTCCCGAAGCACAAAGACGATTAACAGTTTCGCCGGGAATAGTTACGGACAGACCAGCGAGAAGCAAAGCCATTCTTGCAACGTTTCTATTATCTTCGCCGGCTTGATTTGCACAACCGAGTATTACGTCGTCAACCCAAGAAAAATCAACCGACGGATTTCGATTAATAATTTCTTTAATTGTTAATGCAGCAAGATCATCCGCACGAACAAAGGACAAAGACCCGCCTAATTTCCCGATAGGTGTTCTTATTGCATCTATTATAAATGCTTCTTTCATATTGATATACTTTCATCCATATTAAAAATACTCTTGATCATGATCCTATTCTTAATCATAATCTTACTCTTACTCTCACACCCAAAGTGATTAAGATTAGGATTAAGAGTAAGATTAAGAACAAATGTCATTCAGTTAAATATTCCTTCTTGGTTCTGTAAACAGTTCCGCGAAAGATTCCGACTTTTACATTGTGTTGATTGGTAACAGTTACATTATAAATCCCGACAGAATTGCCTTTGCTTTGTTCTTCGACTGCGGCAGTAAGTTCGTCTCCTTCATAAACCGGTTTGGGAAAAGCAATACTTGTTTCAAGAGCAACGGCTATTCTTCCGTAATTATTTGAAGAAAACGCAAGTGCACTATCCGCAAGTGAAAATGTAATTCCGCCGTGTGTAGTTCCGAATCCGTTCAGCATTTCTTTTCTGACTTTCATTTTTATCTTTGCAAAACCCGGTTTAATTTCAATAACTTCTATTCCGAGCCATCTGCTGAATTCATCTATTTCAAGCATATGTTGAACAATTTTTTCGGCTTTATTTTGTTCATTCATAAAATTTCTTTCCATCTTTTTTCATTCTTTTGAGCAGGGGATTAACCCTGTATCTATCTTCGCCGTAATCTTCGTAAAGGTTTTGTAGTCTTTCAACAACTGCATCTATACCAATTTCATCAGCCCATTCGCATAGACCCTTTGGATAGTTTACGCCTTTTGTCATAGCTAAATCAATATCTTTAACCGATGCGACATTCATAAATACGGCATCTGCGGCTTCGTTGATTAACATTGACAATACTCTATCGAAGATTTCTTTACCTAATTTTGGATCTTTAATGGGCTGAGGATTCTCCGCATTATCGGAATAATCATAAAATCCCTTACCGGATTTTTTACCAAAGTGTTTTGCGTCGACGAGTAATTTTTGAGTTTGTGAAGGTTTGAATCGCGGATCATAATAGAATTGTTCAAAGACCGTTTTTGTTACTTCATAATTTACATCGTTTCCGATTAAGTCCATTAATTCAAACGGACCCATTTTAAAATTTCCGAATTCTTTCAATGCCCAATCGATTGTAGAAAAATCTGCAATACCTTCTTCATAAATTCTGAGTGCTTCACCATAGAATGGACGGGCAACGCGGTTAACTATAAATCCAGGAGTATCTTTTGCAACAACGGTTGTCTTCCCCCAAGCATTAATTAACTCTCGTGTTTCATTCATTACATGTTGGCTTGTACTTAATCCCGGGACAATTTCAACAAGAGGTAATATTGGCGCAGGATTAAAAAAGTGTATACAGATAACGCGTTCGGGTTTCTTGCAAGCAGAGGCAATAGAGGTAACGGAAAGAGAAGAAGTATTTGTTGCAAGTATAGCTTTATCGGAAAAAGTCTTTTCTAATTTTCTAAAAGCTTCCTGTTTGCTTTCCAGTATTTCAACTATCGCTTCAATTATAATTTCGCAGTCTTCGGTAACTCCGATAAATTCGGAATGATGGATTCTATTTAAAATCCGCGTTGATTCGATTTCGCTAATTTTTTCTTTTTCAACCAGGCGAGCAAATATTTTTTTCAGATTCTCTTTGGAGTTTCGAAGAGCAGCTTCGTTATTGTCGTAGACATATACGTTGTGCCCGTATGTTGCAGCAACTTGAGCAATACCGGTTCCCATTGTTCCTGCACCGAGTACGCCAACTTTTATTTTTTTATTTATCTGATTCATATCATAACATTTTTGATAAAAGAAAAAGAAAGATATTAAAATAGAGTTATTTAAGAAAATTTCATTTTTATCCAAAATCTTTTTTCAAGTGTCTTTCTCCTTCCGCTTTAAAAACAAAACGTGTTTTTATTTGGGAGGAAATAAGATGCAAACGAATGCAAATTTTTACATTTTTACATTTTTTTAACATTTTCCATATGCTAGATGTGCTCGCTTTAAAACACCGAATTGCTTGTTTTGTACGATTAATGCAGATAAAGAGAATATTTTTTTGCTTGACAAAAGAATATCTCAGACTTATCTTAATGTAAACGCTTACATTTTTCTAAAAAAAAACACCACATACATGAAAATGACAATTAAAGAAGTTGCTGAAAGGGCAAATGTTTCTATTGCTACAGTTTCACGCGCGTTAAATAACCATCCCAAAATTAGCCATGCTACAAAAGAGTACATTCTTCAAATTGCCGAAGAACTTAACTACAAACCTAACTTTACTGCAAGAAGTTTAGCTAAGAAAGAGACAAAAATCATCGGACTTGTATTACCCGAAATTCAAGGTGATTTTTTTACAGAAGTTATAAAAGGAGTTGACCAAGTTGCACATAGCGGGGGTTATCATGTTGTTGTCGCCGGTTCACACAGCGAACGCAGCATAGTTGAATCAATTATGAGTTTTATGGGTGAAAGTATGGTTGATGGTGTCATTCTTATGATCCCCGCGATAAGTGATCAACTAAAAGAATTAATAAGCATCGATAATGCTCCGTCAGTCGTTATTATAAATGGCAAACATGATATTGAAGATTTCGATATTGTTTATATCGATAATTTTCAAGGTGCATATTCAATTACCGATTATCTTTTAAAAAACTACGGTTATACAAAAATTGCTCATATAAAAGGACCTAATAAAAACAATGACGCGGCAGAACGTTTAGCCGGTTATAAAGCTGCTCTGATTGATAATAACATTGAACCATTGGAGGAATGGATTGTTAACGGCGATTTTACAATAAAAGGGGGTGAGTATGCCTGCAGCCGGTTGTTAAGTTTGCGCGATAAACCCGAAGTTATATTTGCCGGTAACGATATGATGGCTGCCGGTTGTTATAGAGTAATTAAAGCTCACGGGCTATCAATACCCGGCGATATTGGAGTTGTCGGCTTCGATCATACTTTCCTTTCGGAATTTATTTCCCCTCCTCTTACTACAGTACATGTTCCAATATTAGAAGTTGGTAAAACAGCAGCTTCTCTTCTTCTGGAAAAAATTAAAAACAAAGAACATAAACCGGAGCAAATAAAAATTTCTACAGGAATAATACTGGGCAAATCCTGTAAAAAAGTTCTTGTTGAAAATCCTGCTTAATAAACATAATAACCTAACTAAGGGAGGAAACATGATCTCATCTATTTACAAACTCGCAGCTTCTTTATTCTCTGTTCTGCTTATCTGTTTTACTACCATATCTGCCCAAAACCATATTGATCCCGAGTATATTCAGGTAGTTAGTACTGAAAATCCTATTGTTATTGATGGTAAATTAGACGAATCGGACTGGGCAAGAAGGTACGACTTTTTAGTTTTCAAACCAGGTTTTTTGGGGGGAGATGTTGAATATGGCGTAACCAACGGTGTTCTTGTTGATGGGACTTACGACGACACAACAACAACTTTTGTTAAATTCATGCATAATGGATTAGACCTATATATCTCGCTGCAATCCAATGATCAATATGTTAACAAATGGGGCGGCAGTTGGGAAGGAGACGGTCTTTTTATGAAAATTGCTAATGCAAGCGGTGCAATGTTGGAATATAAACTATATTTCAATGCCTCCGGCGTGGATCCGGATATTGTTTTTGAACAAGGGCTTCAAGGTTCTGCTGAAGCTGCTGCTTGGAAACATCCGTCAACAGTTGTAAACGATACGACTCAAATTGATTCGGGTTATACTGCGGAAATGGTTATTCATCTAGATCAGCTTGGTTATACAGACCCCTATTCAGAAATTCCGGTTCTTATAAATATTTTTGACCCCGATGGACAAACCGGTTCTGCCGGAGAAGAATGGAATGTCGGTTCATATTATAAAATGTGGTGGGGCAGCGAATGGGGACCCGACACAAGAATCTTACGTCTTGCTGATCCTCCCACTAGAAATGCCTATATGACCGAAGAAACTATAGTTCTTGACGGTGAGCTTAACGAAGATTTTTGGAATAATGCAGATTATGTTATTGTTGGTAAAGGAAGTTCTTCATCAACAGGCGGTTATTACATGCAGTGGAATGATACATTAAACAGTTATACGGATCAGAGTATGGCAACCGTTAAATTTATGCACAACGGCACAGACCTTTATATCGGTTTGGAATCTGATGACAAATCTGTTTGCAAATGGTCGCCAGGCTGGGAGGCAGACGGTCTATTCTTGTGGATAACAAATAAAGGTGAAGATGCCCCAACTACAAGAATGGAAATTAAAAACATGTTCTTTGATGCAACTATTGGCGCCGGTGCGGTTTTTGAATTAAGTGGATCAGTACCTACGGGCGCTGCTGAAGGTGCGTCATATGTTCCGCCGGGAACCGTAACACATACCGAAACCGGTGGTGAAGATGCAGGCTACTCAATGGAAGTTGTTATACATACCGATTACTTCGGCTACTCTGTTGGTGATACGGTCAATTTAAGTGTTGTAGTTTGGGATATTGATTATGCCGATGCTGCATCATTCGATCAAAATGTATCGGACTATGCGCCAAACTGGTGGGGCACACAATGGGCGGATGTTAATTTTGAAAAACACTATTTATACCGCGGTGTTATTTTATCTGAGTTAACAGATGTAAAAGAAGATAACGAAAAGCTAATTACTAATTATGTGCTTAATCAAAATTATCCGAACCCATTTAACCCGGCAACAACAATAAATTATTCTATTCCGGAACGGACAAATGTTTCGTTAAAAATATACGATGTTCTCGGCAATGAGGTAGAAACATTATTAAGCAAAGAACAAACCGCCGGTACATATTCGGTTGAATGGAAAGCAGATCAATTTGCAAGCGGTGTTTACTTCTATACTTTACAAGCAGGCGGTCATATTTATTCTAAAAAAATGATGCTCTTAAAATAGTATCAAATGATACTAACTATAAATAATTTTTATGTTATTAACCGTAGCACAGGTTATTAATCTGTGCTACGATTCTTATGATAAATATAATACCGCCGAACATTTCGTATTACTGTTGGGTTAATCTCTTTTTTTTCGGCATTAACTTTTTAAAATAGTAAGAAACTTTGGTCTTCAAATGAAAACAACAATTATAAAACGACTGCTCGCGGTTTGTTTTCTTCTTCCCGCATTAATATTTGCACAACAAACCGGAAAAATTTCTGGAACAGTTACAAATAAAGCTAACGGTGAACCTCTTATTGGAGCAAATGTAATATTGGAAGGCAAAGCAATCGGCTCGGCTTCTGATTTTGATGGGTTTTATGCTATTTTAAATGTTCACCCCGGCGATTATACAGTAATTTCATCAATGGTTGGTTTCAGAAAAGTAGTTGTAAATAATGTTAAAGTTGTTTCGGGAAAAACAACTACAATTGATTTTGTTATGGAAGAAGAAACAACCGAATTTAGTGGTGAAGTTGTAATAACCGCAACACGTCCCGTAATCAGAAAAGATTTGACTTCAAGCGAGCTTACTGTTTCTGCAGAGGAAATCAAAAAACTTCCTGTAGAAAATTTAAATGACGTGTTAAGATTAAAGGCAGGTGTTGTTACAGATGCTGCGGGGGGAATTCATATACGAGGTGGTAGAACTTCTGAAGTCGGATATTTAATTGACGGTATTTCTGTTACAGATAAGTTTTCGGGGGATAGGGCTGCTGCAGTTGATGTCCAATCAATGCAGGAAGTTAAAGTAATAAGCGGTGTTTTTAATGCTGAATACGGGCAAGCACTTTCCGGTATTGTTGATGTGATTACTAAAAAAGGCTCAGATAAATTTGAGGGAAGTATCAATATATCTACCGGAGATTATGTAAGCAGCAACAACAATATCTTCTTCAACATAGACGATGTTAAACCTTGGGCTATTAATGATATTAAAGCAAATATTAGCGGACCCTTTTCTCTGTTTGGTAAAGGATTTAATTACGCAGTTTCTTTCAGAAGATATGAAAACGAAGGATGGCTTTTTGGTCAACGCAGATTTAATACTCACGATAGCTCTTATCAGGCAGGAAGCGGTTGGGTAATTGATCAAACAGGTGATAATAAGATTGTTCCGTTGAATTCGTCTACTAACTATTTTGCTCAAGGTAAACTTGACTTCGATATTTTCCAAAATCTTAAGATTTCAAATCTTTTTTTGACGGATCAATCTGATTACCAGGTTTATAACCACGACTTTAAGTATAATCCGGACGGACTTCAAGAGTATCACAATAAGTCTTATAATAATATTTTTTCACTTACTTATGTTTTATCAGAACGTGCTTTTCTAATATTAAAACATTCGTTCGGTTTTTCGAGCAGAAAAAATTATGTTTATGAAAATTACGATGACCCACGTTATGCCAATCCTGAATTACTTAATAAACTTACATCATACAGTTTTCTTACAGGCGGAACACAACGAGATAGTGATACAAGAGAAACTTTTACAAATATTATTAAAGGCGACTTCCTAACACAATTGGGGAGATACAACGAATTCAAAACCGGCTTCGAAATTAGAATTGACGATATGAATATTGACAACAAGATAGCGCTTTACAAAGGTGAAGAACCTAAGGTTTTCGATTTTAACAGATATCAAAATGTTGGTCAGTTCAATTATACCCCTATTAGTTTGGCATATTATATTCAAGATAAATTTGAATATGAAAGCGTAATTGTTAATGCAGGTGTTCGGCTCGATTACTTTGATTCGCAATGGAAAGTTCCAACCGACTTACGCGATCCGGAAAACTCGGAAAAGAAAGATGCTGATCCTCAATATCAAGTTAGTCCAAGAGTAGGTATTGCATTCCCAATTTCTGCAGATGGGACACTACACTTTAGCTACGGTCACTTTTTCAAAATACCCGATTATGAATATGTGTATATGAACCCAAATTTTAGAGTTGGACCGGGCGGACTCCAATCGTTAATTGGTAATGCAAACTTAAAAGCGGAATCAATCGTAGCTTACGAACTTGGACTGCATTATAAATTTTTCGAAATAATAGGATTAGAGATAGTCGGTTTTTATAAAGACATTTCAAATCTCCTCGGTACGGAAATAATAAACACGTATGTCGGAGGTGATAGGTATGCACTTTATACTAACCTAGATTACGGTAAATCAAAAGGTATATCCATATCATTATTTAAAAGACCGACCGCTTCAAGTCCTCTTTCAGTTTCTTTAGACTACACACTACAAACTGCAGAGGCAAATGCTTCGGATCCTAACGACGCTTTTAATAAAGCACAGGGGGATCCCCCTAAAAATCCGAATATTCAAATAGTTCCGGTTAATTGGGATCAAAGGCATACCATAAATATTTCGCTGTTCTATACTATTCCCGAAATACTGAGTTTCGGTATAGTTGCTAAATACGAAAGCGGTTTTCCGTATACTCCCGAAAATCAATCACTGCAAACAAGCTTTGAAAACACTGCGAGAATGCCTTCGAAAGTTAACGTTGATTTACAATTCTACAAAGACATTGACATGTGGGGACAACTATTTTCGCTTTACCTAAAAGTTTATAATGTGTTCGATACCAAGAATGAGATAAATGTTTACAGGGATACAGGCAGAGCAGGATACTCCTTAGTCAGTCGTTACACCCCGGAGTCACAAGGAGCAAACACTCTTTCCGAATTTTTAAATAACCCGAGTTATTATTCTGAACCGAGAAAAATAATTCTAGGAATAGACTACAATTTAAATTTTTAAGTAGGGCACTTTATGTCAAAAATTAAGCTTCTTAATATGATTATATTTTTTCTTCTTTGTGCATCGTTGATTGCACAAATTACCGTTCCCCCGGAAAAGCGCGGTAACAGAAAATTCAGAAAAGAGGGAATTCACAACGGAAACTTAGTGGAAACTCTTTTTTATAATTTCGGGCAAGTTGCATGGTGGGGAAGAGAACCTTCCGGTGTTTGGCCGAAAGGTTCAGGTCATTCTTACATGGATGGGATTACACCGATTGTGGCTGCAGAAGTAACCGATATTTATGGAAACATTATTCGTATGGTTGAAGCCGGTTATCGCGAAAATATGGATATTTCTCCTACAGGTGTTGAAAGAGGCTGGCAACCAAGACCCGGTTATGCTAATCCTAACCAAGATGGAATTGCAATGAGCGATAAACCTATTACTTGGCCTAAAAGTTGGCCCGGTAAAGATCATACTTGGGATGGTTACTGGGATGGATACTTCGGTAAAAGAACTAACGCTGATCAAGAAAGCTTTTTTGTTGTTGATGATAATAGTGATGATGGACACCCTTTTTACCCCGATTCAACTGATCATACCCGAAGAGGTTTGGGTTTGAGTATGGGTGTAAGAGGATTTCAATGGTCAAATGTTCTTGCTGAGGATATAATTTTCTGGCATTACGAAATCACAAATGAAAGTACAACCGATTATAACAAAATAATATTCGGTATGTATGTTGATTGTGGTGTTGGCGGGCAGTTTGATTCGAACGATGATTATGCATCATTTGATAAAGAATTTAATATAACATATAGCTGGGATCACGATGGTATTGGTCAGGGAGGTTGGTCTCCAACCGGGTATGCCGGTTATGCATTTCTCGAAAGTCCGGGTAATCCCTTGAATAGAATTGATGACGACAACGATGGAGAAGAAGGCAGCCCTGTCATAACTGCTCAAATGATTATCGGAGAAATTCCCGGTAACGGTATAGACGATAACGGTAACGGATTAATCGACGAAGCCGAATTTCATATTGGGATGAAATATGCCGATGGAATTGATAACAATGGTGACGGTAGAATTGATGAGATGATTGATGAATCCCGGGAAGACGGCATAGACAATAACAACGATTGGGATCCAACCACCGACGATGTTGGTTTAGATGGAATTCCAGGTACAGGCGATTTTGGTGAAGGTGATGGTAAACCAACGTCAGGATGGCAGCCGCCCGGCTTGGTACCCGGTGCTCCAACCTCTCCAGTAAATCGCTTCGGTCTTGTTGATACCGGTCAACCCGGTGAACCAAGAATCGATAAAACCGATATTAACGAATCAGACCAAATCGGCTTAACTGCATTTGATGTTTTCTATATAGGTTCGGGAGTTGTATTTAGAGATGATGAAAGTATTTGGAACAGAATTTCATATAGTCATTTTGATACTCGTCTGCAAAATGGAAATATTGCATTCCTATTTGGCTCGGGTCCTTTCATTCTACCTTCCGGAAGTACCGAAAGATTTTCATTAGCTCTTGTTTTCGGAGCTGACCTTCCTGATATAATTAGAAACAAAGATGTTGTGCAAGATATTTATAATAACAACTATAACTTTGCTCGTCCTCCTTTAAAACCTGAACTTACTGTAGTACCCGGCGACGGAAAAGTAACTTTATACTGGGATGACAAAGCAGAATCTTCGTACGATACTTTCTTAAATGAATATGATTTTGAAGGATATAAGATTTATAAAAGTACCGACCCCGGTTTTATTGATGCATACGATATCACTAGCGGATACGGCGATAATACATTATTTAAGCCAGTTGCTCAATTCGATATTATAAACGATGTACAAGGTTTCTTCGAACTTGATTACCAAGGTGTGAAATATTATATGGGGGATAACAAAGGGTTGCAGCATTCGTGGACCGATACCGATGTTATAAACGGTCAAACTTATTACTATGCAGTCGTATCGTACGATAGGGGGAATGCTTCAATCGGTCTTTATCCTTCCGAGTGTACCAAAGTTATCGTTCGAGATTTGGCAGGTAATGTTACCACCGATGTGAATACTGCTGTAATTACACCAGGAACACCTGTTGCAGGTTATGTATCTCCCGGTTTGCAAGATTCTGTTTTTCACGCCAGCGGCTTTGCTACAGGCATTGTACAACCGGAAGTAATTGATCCTAACCTTGTTAAGGATAAAGAATATCTTGTTAAGTTTAATGATGAAGCACCCGACAGCATTACTTATTCTTTATTCGAAATAAATGGTATTGATACAAATGCCGTTTTTGAAAATTCATCTTATACTAATGGAGAAGACTTTAATCCTTTATTTGATGGAATTAGACTCTTTGTAACTAATGACAAAATTGAATATGATTTTGAAAAATCGGGATGGACTCAAAACACTTCCAATTTGATTATATTGGGAGAAAAACTAATTGACCTCCCTTCCTCTGAACCAAACTACCCGGCAAGTTATGAAATTAGAGTTGGTGAAAAAGATTCTTCCTGGTTATATGGTTATCGTGCCGAAACGAATTTTCAAGTTTTGGATGTTTACAGAAACGAAAAGGTAAGATATTATTTGTGGGAACCGGCAGGTAATATCGATAACAAAATAACCGATGGCGACTATATAGAAATTTGGAAGGATATAAACGGATCACCGAGAAGAATTTGGAAGTTTAGTTTTATTGCTCCGCCTGAACCTGAGGTAAAACTTCCGCAAAACGGTGAAGTGGCAAAATTAATTATCAAAACACCTTTCGCTTCAGGCGATATATACAAATTTATTACAATTGCTCATACGGTAGATATTGCAAAGGCAAAAGAATCTTTGGACGATGTTGCCGTTGTTCCCAACCCTTATGTGGGTGCTGCAAGATGGGAACCGCAAAGATTAACAACTTCCGGTAGAGGTGAACGCCGAATTTATTTTATCAATCTTCCTCAAAGGGCTACAATTAGAATTTATACCCTCAGCGGTGACCATGTTATTACACTCGAACATGATTCAAACATGCTTGAAGGAAAACTTGCATGGGATCTTATTACAAAGGGAGGAATAGCCGTAGCACCGGGTGTTTATATCTATCACCTTGATGCCCCGGGTATAGGGGAAAAAATAGGCAGATTTGCACTAATTAAATAGAGCAAGAACGATAATGAAAAAATTAAAGTACATCATTCTAATATTATTGGCGTTAACCGCAAGAATTTACCCGCAGGTTTTTGCCGGAAGTACTGTCGGACAATTTCTAAAAATTGAACCCGGTGCGAGAGCCATTGCTATGGGTGGAGCGTTTGTTTCTCTTGCAAATGATGCTTCAACTATTTATTGGAACCCTGCGGGTATTTCGAAGTTGCATAATAGCGCGGTACTTTTTTCGCATACTTCATGGCTCGCTGAAACCAATCATAATTTTGCAGGAATTGTTATTAAAATTAATGACCAGCATGCTTTCGGGCTAAGTTACACTTCTTTAACCATGCCTGAAATGGAAGTGCGAACAGAATTTTACCAAGATGGAACAGGTGAGTATTTTTCTGCATCCGACTACTCGCTGGGTATTACTTATGCTCTAACAATCACAGATCAATTCAGTATAGGATTTACAGGCAAGTATGTCGGGCAATCAATTTGGCATATGACCGCTTCAACCATAGCTTTCGATGTGGGCGTTCATTATCAAACCCCACTTAAGGGACTTAAGCTTGGAATGAGTATTTCTAATGTCGGCGGTAAACTTAAATACGAGGGTGAAGATAACTTCATTTATTATGATTTCGATCCCGATCAGCATGGTACAAGCGATAAAATATTTGCTGATATTAAAATGGATGAATGGGATCTGCCGATTCTTTTCAGAGTCGGGTTATCTTACACTCTTTTCAATTCCGAAAATCATTCTCTACTTATCAGTGCCGATGCACTTCATCCTAATGATTACAACGAAAGCGTTAATACCGGTTTCGAGTATGGTTTTAAAGATAGATTTTTTATAAGAGCCGGGTATAAATCCTTATTCAAAGAAGAAAGCGAAGAGGGCTTAACTGCAGGGGCAGGATTGATTTATTATCTAACGGATACTCTTCCGATGCGGGTAGATTATGCTTTTGCGAATTTCGGAAGACTTACTTCCGTTCATAGATTTTCTATCGAAATTGGTTTTTGATTCTATAAACGGGAAATCTTAATGAGTAAATTTTCTACTAAGTATGGGTACTTTACCGACAACGGGGCTGAATATGTAATTACTTCTCCAAGAACACCAAAACCGTGGGTTAATGTTATTTCCAACGGAAATTATGGATTGGTGGTTTCGCAAACCGGCGGCGGTTTTAGCTGGGATGTCCATTCAGAGTTCAACAGAATTACTCGCTGGCATCAAGACTTAATCCAAGATAATTGGGGAAAATATATCTACATAAAAAACAACAAAACCGGCGAGGTGTGGAGCCCGACTTGGCAACCGGTAAAAACAGAACTAGACCAGTATGAATGCCGTTACGGATTAGGCTATGCAAAATTTATAAGTACTTATAAAGAAATTACAACCGAATTAACTTTGTTTGTCCCTTTCGATAATACAATTGAAATATGGGATTTGAAAATTCACAACAACTCGAAAAAAAAAGCCGAACTTTCCCTCTTCACATATTTCGAATGGGTTCTCGGTTCTTCGAATGATTATCACCGAGAATTTCATAAACTTTTTTTGGAAACTAAGTTTGATGAAAAGATCAACGGTATTCTTGCAAATAAAAGATTATGGGATATACCACTTGGCGACCGCGGACATTGGAACATAGATTATGAGTACACAGGCTTTTTTGCAGCAAACAAAAAAATAAATTCTTACGAAGGTGATAAAGAATCTTTCCTCGGTAATTACGGAAGTTTAACCAATCCCAAATCAATAGCGGAAGGAAAACTTTCAAACACGACAGGAGTTTATAACGATTCAATCGCTTCGTTGAATATTAACTTGACTATCGAACCGAATAAAACTGAAAGAGTAAACTTTTATCTAGGTCTAAAAAAGAATAAGGAAGAAATCGAAGAAACAGTAAATAAGTATTCCTCTTTTCAATCTGTTGATAATGCTTTAAAAGAAGTTTCAAAAAGATGGAATGAACTGCTCGGCGATTTTGAAATCAACACACCTGATGAAGCATTGAATTTTTCGGTAAACAAGTGGTTCAGGTATCAAGCTATATCAGGACGGTTGTGGGGAAGAACGGCTTATTACCAGCAAAGCGGTGCTTACGGATTCCGAGATCAACTTCAAGATAGTTTGGTGTTTCTTCCAATTGAGCCCGGAAAAACAAAAGAACAAATTAAACTTCACGCGAGGCATCAATTTGAAGACGGTACTGTGCTTCATTGGTGGCATCCCATAAGCGAAACAGGTCTGCAAACCCAAATGACTGACGACCTTCTCTGGCTCCCTTTTGTTGTTTATCAATACATTGAAGAGACCGGTGACTATTCAATACTAGATGAAGTTGAACCTTTTTACGAGAGCAATAAAAATGCGGCGGTTTTTGAGCACTGCATAAAAGCAATCGATAAAGTGTTGAGCAGATTAAGTGAAAGAGGATTAACTCTTATCGGTGCAGGTGATTGGAACGACGGCTTAAGTGCTGTTGGTCTTGAAATGAAAGGTGAATCGGTATGGTTAACCGAATTCTTTTATTTAGTTCTTAATCAATTTCAAGAAATATGCAATGAGATTGGCAGAAAAGAAATTGCGGAAAGATTGAAAACAGAATCCGATAAACTGAAGAGGGCATTTGATGAATATGCTTGGGACGGTGATTGGTTTTGGCGTGCTACTAAAGATTCCGGTGAAAAGATAGGAAGTAAACAAAACGAAGAAGGCAAGATTTACCTTAACGCTCAAACTTGGTCGGTTATAAGCGGCATTACCGAAACTGATAAAAAAATTACCGCAATGAAAGCAGTTGAAAAATATTTGTTGAAAGATAACGGATGCTTGCTGCTTTATCCTGCTTACACTAAACCGGATAAATACATTGGCTACTTATCGCGTTATGCCGCGGGCAGAAGAGAAAACGGCGGCGTTTATTCGCACGCTGCTGCATGGGCGGTTTGGGCTTTCGCTTTGTTAAAACAACCCGAATTAGCTTTTGAATCATGCAAAAGATTATGCTCGATTTATTCAGGTAACGATCCCGATAAATACGCAGCAGAACCTTATGTGATGCCGGGGAATATCGATGGGCCTGATTCACCGAATTACGGAATGGCTGGGTGGACATGGTACACCGGCTCCGCTTCCTGGTTTCAAAAAACCATAGTCGATTGGATACTTGGGATTAGAGCGTCTAATAAAGGATTAGTTTTTGATCCCCTTATTCCAAAAGAATGGAGTCGTTATAAAATAAAAAGAAAATTCAGAGGAACGGTTTACAACATAGAAGTGATAAATGATAATCTCGTTTCATTTGGGGTAATGAAAATAGAAATAGATGGAAAAGAAATAAACGGAAATGTAATTCAGCCGCAAACTAAAAAAGAATGTACGGTGAAAGTGTATTTGGGTTGATGAGATTCATGTAAATGTGCTAAGCGTCATCCCGAAGGAGCTGCATTTTACGACTGAGGAATCTCACCAATTATTTTCTGAATTTACTCATTGCATGATTCCTTACGCAACAAATCAGAGTTGGAAAGATGCTTAAGCAAATAATTATTCTATAGTAACAACTTATGAAAGATTCCTCGAACAAAATATCATTAAACGGTTCTTGGCATTATGTAAAAGATGCTGACGAAGAATTATCATTCGAAAAGTTCGTTGATAAATTCAAAAAGAATCAAACAGATGGAGAAATGAACATACCGACCAACTGGCAGCTAGCCGGTTTGAGCAATTTCAATGTTGCGTGCTGGTTTGTTAAGGAATTCTCTTTAGATAAAGTGGAAAGCGATAACTTAATTCAACTTCATTTCAAAGGTGTCGATTACTTTTGTGATGTTTGGGTGAACGATATTAAACTTGGCAGTCACGAAGGGTATTTTCAACCGTTTCATTTCGATATAAGCAGTCATATTAAAACCAATTCGAAAAATATTTTAGTAGTGCGCGTATCCTCCCCTTTAGAAGAACCAAAAACAGTTTGGCCAGACAAAAAGAAATTAATAAAAGGAATATTTAATCATCACGATTGCAGACCCGGCGGTTGGAGTTTAGAACACGGTCAAGATCAAAACACAGGCGGTATTTGGAATGATGTTTTTATAAAAACCGGAAAATTGATTAGTGATAATCTCAAAATTACTCCAATTATAAATTGGGAAGAAAACACTGCTGATATTAAAATTAGTTTTGTTTGTTATTCATCCATTAGCGAAGAAGTTGAATTATTGTTTGATATTGTTTCGCCACAAAACGATAAAAAAAAATACTCGGAAATTGTTTCACTAAAAAATGGAGAAAATGAATTTACAACCACAATTAAAATTGATGAACCGAAACTTTGGTGGTGTTTGGATTTAGGTGAACCAAGTTTATATAAGTTGACAATTTCATCCTCCAGCTTATCCCTTGTTGAGGCAGACTTTGGAATAAGAGAAGTCTGCCTTAATAAAAAACAAGAGTTCTACTTAAACAAAAAAAAACTTTTTCTGCGCGGTACAAACATTATACCGACACAGTTTCTGAGTTCATTTACTAAAGAAAAAATTGATTGGTTGATTGTGCAACTCAAAGCTGCAAATGTAAATATTGTCCGTGTGCACGCTCACGTTAATAGAAAAGAATTGTATGAAGCATTCGATAGAATGGGTATAATGGTTTGGCAGGACTTTGCACTTCAATGGACTTACGACGAATCAGAAGAATTTGTGGCAAACGCCGTTTTACAAATTAAAGATATGGTGCGGCTTCTTTACAACAACACATCTATTGTATTTTGGTGCTGCCACAATGAACCCGGGAAACAAATTGAAACTCTTGATCCATTACTTTACGATGCGGTTAAAAGTGAAGATGAAACAAGGATAATTCGTATCGCTTCGAACTATGAAGAACATCCTTATGACGGTTGGTATTGGGGGAAAAAAGAACACTTTGCGGCAACGCCAATGGGACCGCTTGTTACAGAGTTTGGCGCACAGGCACTGCCCGAGCTAGGCTCACTTTCAAAATTTTTGACCAATGATGAAATTGAAAAACCGGATTGGCTGAAATGGGAATATCATAATTTTCAATTTGAGCAATCATTTAATGTCGCAGAAATTAATCGCGGCAAAAACATAGATGAATTCATTACAAACTCACAACAATACCAAGCCGATTTAATAAAAACCGCAATAGATTTTTATAGAAGAAAAAAATTCAACAACATTACCGGAATTTTTCAGTTTATGTTTATTGACTGCTGGGAATCAATTACTTGGTCGGTTGTTGATTTTTATGGTAAACGTAAGAAAGGGTTTTATGCATTAAAAGAAGTTTTTCAACCGGTTTATGTCTCTGTTTTTTTTCGTCAGAAAAAATATTTCCCCGGCAGTAAACTTCAAATCGATTTGTGGATTATTAACGATTTATATAATGAATACGATAACTGTGAATTACAAATTTTAGTTGACGATAAAAACATCGGCAGTATCACCGGTATAAAAATTAAAGAAAATGAAATATATTTCTTTGATTACAAGTCGATAAATATCACGTTGCCTGATAATATGGAGTTGTCGGTTTACAAAATTTGTTTTCAATTAGTTGATAAAAGTGCCGAGACAATTCTTTCTGAAAATATTTCCGAAATAAAGTTTGTAGCAAAAGAATTTTAATACGTAAGGGAGGTATCAAAATGAAAAGGTTAATTTTAATTTTTATTCTGCTTTTTGGAAGCACATCTATTTTTGCGCAGGATTTCATTTTTTTCAGCGACAGTCCGACAGATGTATCATACGATCCGAGCTGGGGATTTGCTCAATCGCCAAGTTATCTTGAAAGAGTAGGCGAAAAATTTCCTGTCGAAACAGATATAGTATATGCGGGATTAAACAGCTTGCGATTGCATTGGATTTCAGAAAGCACCGGCGATTGGGGGATTGCTGTTGCCGCACCTGGCTGGCCCGGACATGACATAAATACGAAAGATACGCTCGTATTTTTCTGCTTTACCGAATCGCTTATCGAAGCTGCTAATATGCCGGTTATGTACCTTGAAGACCTCAGCAATAAAAAAACTCCGAAGCAATCTATTGTATCATTCATACAGGATATAACCGCTGAAGAATGGATAAGAATTTCTATTCCGCTTTCTGTTTTTAAAGACAACCCGGGCGAGGCTGATTTAACGAGTATTAAAACAATCTTTTATGGGCAGGGAACTTCCGATGCAACTGAACATACATTATATCTTGATGAAATTAGGATGACTGAAGCAGGTGCAATTCAGGATACAATACCGCCCGCCAAACCGCAAATTTTATATGCTAAAGGTTATGACAGCCACATAGATATTTTTTGGACTCCAAATACAGAAGATGATCTTGACGGTTATAAAATTTATAAACAGACCGGTGATGATTTTGAATTTATCGGAATGGCAGACAGCGAAGACGCAATCTATACAGATTGGATCGGGGAACACGGTGTTACAGGAACATATAAAATTTCTGCCGTTGATTACAGTCTTAATGAATCCGACTTAAGCATTGCCGTTACTTCAACCGAAACACATGCTATGACTGATGATGAATTATTAACTATGCTGCAGGAGGCAACCTTCCGGTATTTTTGGGACCATGCTCACCCAACATCGGGAATGATTAGAGAGCGTTACGGTTCGGGAAATACTGTAACAACAGGCGGTTCCGGTTTCGGCGTTATGGCAATTATTGTCGGTATTGAAAGAGGATTTATTACACGAGAAGAAGGGGCGGCACGCATATTGAAAATCTTGAACTTTTTGGCTGCAAAGGCAGAACGTTATCACGGCGCTTGGTCTCATTGGATAAACGGTGAAACAGGCGAAACTATTCCTTTCAGCCAGTATGATGACGGCGGCGATCTTGTTGAAACTGCATTTATGATTCAAGGACTGCTTGCCGTAAAAGAATATTTTGATCAAGACAACACAACCGAAAATGTTATTAGAATTGTTGCAAACGGGTTATGGGAAGAAGTTGAGTGGGATTGGTATCGCAGAACCGAAAGCAGTAATACACTTTACTGGCATTGGTCGCCGAATTACGGCTGGCAGATGAACTTTCAACTTGTAGGCTGGAATGAAACTATGATAACCTACCTTCTCGCAATTGCTTCACCCACTAATTCTGTTCCGGCAAATTTATATCACGATGGATGGGCTTCGAGTTCCAATTATCTTAACGGCGGCACATTTTATGATATTCCACTTTATGTTGGTTGGGATTACGGCGGACCTCTTTTCTTTACGCATTATTCATTTTTAGGTTTCGACCCGCGAGAAAAGAAAGATGCCTATACCAATTATTTTATAAATAATAGAAATACCACTTTAATAAACCGGGCTTATTGTATTGAAAATCCAAAAGGATTTGCCGGTTATGATGAAAACACCTGGGGCTTAACGGCAAGCGACGATCCGTTCGGTTACCTTGCACACGAACCGGGGAATAACGATAACGGGACAATAACTCCAACTGCCGCATTATCTTCTATGCCGTATACCCCGGAGGAGTCGATAGATGCTTTTAAAAATTTCTATCATAATTACGGCGAAAAGCTTTGGGGTATTTATGGATTTAAAGATGCATTCAACCCTGAACATAATTGGTACGCAGCAAGCTATCTTGCAATCGATCAAGGACCAATAATTGTAATGGTAGAAAATTATCGTACAGGATTATTGTGGGATTTGTTCATGTCTGCCCCCGAAATTCAACCGATGCTAGATTCTATTGGTTTTGAATACGATCCCACAGGCGTTGATGAAGATGAGAACATTCCGTTGAGATTCGAATTGAAAAATAATTTCCCGAATCCCTTCAACCCGGCAACAAAAATTGAATTTTCAATTCCCGCTGCATCGTTCACTACTCTTAAAATTTATGATATTCTCGGACGTGAAGTCGCAGTGCTAATTAATGAATTGAAACAACCGGGAAATTATGAAGTTGTTTTTGATGCAAAAGATTTTTCGAGCGGAGTTTATTTATATAAATTAACGGCTGGTATTAATAGTCAAATTAAAAAAATGATCTTAATCAAATAAGGAAAATCTCCCGGTTTGATTATTATTTTTTACATTTTATTTCCCGGTTCGGTGGGATTAAAATTATTACCGGTAAACAACAATGAAACGATTTTTTATTAATTCCGTTTTGCTGATACTTTTTGCTTTCGGATGCAGCGGCTCCGGTGATGATAAAATTGTTATAAATTTTTGGACCTTAGGCGCTGAAGGAGAGTTTATATTAAAACTGATCCCGGCTTTCGAAAAAGAGAATCCGGGAATTAAAGTGAACGTACAGCAAATTCCATGGACTGCCGCGCAGGAGAAATTAATCACGGCAGTTGCAAGCGATAACACACCGGATATTTGTCAGCTTGGAAATACTTGGGTTCCTCAATTTGCCGCACTTAATGCAATCATAGACCTTGATGAGTACGTCGCTCGTTCTGAGCAAATAAATAAAGAAAATTATTTTGAAGGTATATGGGATACGAATATTATCGACGGTACACTTTACGGCATCCCGTGGTATATCGATACAAGAGTTTTGTTTTACCGAACAGATGTTTTAAGCAAAGAAGGGTTTGATCATCCACCAAAATCTTGGGATGAATTATATGAAGCTTCAAAAAGAATAAAAGCAAATGCCGGAACCGATGATAAGTATGCAATATATCTGCCGGTAAACGAATGGGCGCCGTTTATTATTTTTGGAATGCAGGCAGGCTCAACAATATTAAAAGACAACAATTGCTATGGTGATTTTTCGGGAGAGAATTTCAAGGAAGCGTTTGATTACTTAATTAACTTTCATAAAGAGGGGCTCGCTCCAATCGGTATTTCACAGGTAACTAATGTTTATCAAGCATTTAAAGATGAATATTTTGCAATGTATATATCGGGACCGTGGAATATAAATGAATTTTCTAAATGGATGACGGGAGACTTAAAAGATAAATGGATGATCGCACCTTTACCGGCACCTGATAACAACTATCCAGGGTTATCACTTGCAGGCGGTTCGAGTTTAGTAATTTTTAAAGATTCGGAAAACAAAAACGCTGTTTGGAAATTTGTTGAATTTCTTTCAAGACCATCAATACAAATTGAATTTTACAAATTAGTCAACAGTCTGCCTGCGGTTAAAGAAGCTTGGCAGGATTCAACTTTTGCTAGCGATCCGTATATGAATGCTTTCTATGAACAATTTCATCATGTAGTTGCTACACCTAAAATACCCGAATGGGAAAGAATAGTTTTTTCAAAGCTGCAGCAGTATGCAGAATTTGCCGCAAGAGGAGCGATGACAACTGATGAAGCATTGAAAGCTCTCGATAACGATGTAGATAAAATTCTTGAAAAAAGAAGATGGCTCCTACAGGATGACTAAAGTTGCTTTTTAACCATAAGGTTCACAAGGGAGACACTAAGTTTACGAAGGAAATCATTGTGCTTATTGTGGTTAAGCTTTTTACTATATGTTATTTTGCTGCTACATAAGAAAGATCATATTTAGCTAACTTGGGATAAAAAAGTGAAAACAAATTTCTCTGCCGCATATTTATTTTTAACACCTGCGTTGACTGCAATTTTTGTTTTCTTTTTTATTCCCGTAATTGCAGCATTCATAATAAGCTTTACCGATTTCGATATTTACGCAATCAATAATTACGGTACCGCAAGATTCATCGGATTTAATAATTACATTGCCCTGTTTAATGATTCACTTTTTTGGACGGCATTAAAAAACACCTTTTATTTTGTAATTGTAGCGGGACCATTATCAATTGCAGTTTCACTCGGTGCTGCGATGCTTCTTAATTCAAAACTTGTCAAATTCAAACCTATTTTTCGATTAACATACTTTATTCCTGTTGTAACAACGCTGGTCGCCGTAGCAATTGTTTGGCGATTCATTTATCACCCTCGTTTCGGTATTCTCAATTACTTTTTGGAATTCTTCGGTATTAATCCTATCGACTGGCTCGGAGATCCTAATTGGGCAATGCCCGCAATTATTTTAATGGCTGTGTGGAAGAACTTCGGATATAATATGATAATATTTATTGCCGGACTTCAGAACATACCCGAAGATTTATATGAAGCTGCCACAATAGACGGTGCAAACGGCTGGCAGAAATTTAAAAAGATAACTTTACCGATGTTGGCGCCGACAACCCTTTTTGTTAGTATAATTACGATGATAGGATTCTTTCAATTGTTTGCAGAACCTTACGTAATGACTCAAGGCGGTCCGCTCAATAGTACGTTAAGTATTGTTCAGTATATGTATCAAGAAGGCTTCCGCTGGTGGAACATGGGCTACTCAGCAGCAATTGCATTTGTATTATTTTTTATAATTTTTATCGGGACTTTAATACAATTCAAACTGCAAAAAACCTTGGAAGCGTGATGTTCTCAAAGAAATTCATACTACATTTTATATTAATTATAACCGGTATTATAACACTTGCGCCTTTTATTTGGATGCTTTCGGCAAGTTTTATGTATGATGGACACGCAAATGTTTATCCACCAAGGTTTTTCCCCGATGAATTTACTTTAACTCAATATACAATCCTCTTTGAAAGACTTGATGTAGGAAGAAATTTTTTCAATAGTTTGTTTTTATCCGCTACCGTTACGTTTGTCTCGTTATTCTTTAATTCAATGGCTGGTTACGCCTTTGCAAAATACCGTTTCAAAGGAAAGAACCAATTGTTCAATCTTTTGTTAAGCTCAATGATAATCCCGGCACAAGTTACAATGCTTCCATTGTTTTTGATGTTGAAATCTGTAGGCTTGATTAACACATATATGGCGATAATCATTCCGGGAATGGCAAACATCTTCGGTATATTTTTAATTAGGCAGTATGTATTATCAATACCAGATAGTTTAATTGAATCGGCAAGAATAGACGGTGCAAGTGATTTTAGAATTTACCGAAGTATAATTTTACCTCTTGCAATGCCTATATTAGTTACACTTGCAATCTTCACTTTTATGGGCACATGGAATGATTTCCTCTGGCCGTTAATTGCATTAATAGATGATTCAATGTACACCCTGCCGGTCGCTCTTGCAAACCTAATGGGTGAACATTCCAAAGACCCCGAGTTAATGATGGCAGGTTCCGTTATTACGATCCTGCCCGTAATAGTAGTATTTCTCGCTCTCCAAAAATATTACATCAAAGGTATAATGATGGGAAGCATAAAAGGTTAAGAAATTTTTACAATCTAATTGCAGAGCTCAATATGAAGAACCGAATTATAATTTATTTCACAGCTATTTTATTAGTGTTCACATCATCTTTAATCGCACAGGAAGAAAAAGAAAATCTGTTCGTCGATTCTTTGTTAAATAAAATGACCCTAGAGGAAAAGATTGGACAATTGGTTGAATTGGTTACCCCGAAAAGCGTTACAAAAAAAATGCTGAGTAACGGAAATGTTAGTTCTATCCTCGGTATTAAAGATGCAGACCTTGCAAATGAACTACAGCAAATTGCGGTCGAAGAATCGCGTCTCGGTATACCTCTTTTATTTACTAATGATGTTATTCACGGTTACAATACAACCTTCCCCATTCCTTTAGCCGAAGCATCAAGTTGGAATCCCGAATTAATAGAAGAAGCTTGCCGAATAGCTGCCGTCGAAGCTGCCTCAAACGGAACACATTTAACCTTTGCACCGGTGGTAGATATAACGCGTGATCCAAGATGGGGACGAATTGCAGAAGGCTCGGGTGAAGATGTTTATCTCGGAAGCATTTTGGCAAAAGCCCGCGTGAAAGGTTTTCAAGGAAATGACTTGAAAGATAAGTCGTCAATAGGCGCTTGTGCAAAACACTATGTTGCCTACGGCGCCGCAGAAGCGGGCAAAGATTACAACACCGTTGATATTTCTGAAATAACATTACGCGAAATTTATCTGCCGCCATTTAAAGCCGCGGTTGGTGAAGGTGTTGTTTCTATTATGAGTGCTTTCAACGACTTGAACGGAATTCCAGCTTCGGCAAATTATTTTACGCTTACACAAATCTTAAGAAACGAATGGGGATTTGACGGATTTGTTATAAGCGATTATAATTCAATACCGGAATTGGTCAATCACCGGTTTGCACAGAATAAAGCCGAAGCAGCCGCTAAAGCTCTAACTGCCGGCGTTGATATGGATATAGCAGGAAATGACATTAAGTGGAGTGTTTATGCACCCCATCTTGATTCACTTATTACTAACAATATCATTTCAGAAGATATTTTAAATGAATCTGTAAGAAGAGTACTTAGAATCAAATACCGTTTGGGGTTGTTTGAGAATCCTTATGTAGATATAGAATACTACAAAACAAATATGCCGTCATTTGAAGAAAGACAAAAAACAGCTTTGCAGTTAGCTAAAGAATCGATTGTACTTTTAAAGAATCAAGATGAACTTCTTCCGCTTAAAAAAGATTTGAAAAGTATAACTGTAATAGGAGAACTTGCTGATAATATTCATCATCCTTTGGGCCCTTGGAACACCGCGCCAATATTAGAAAATGTCGTTACTCCGCTTGCCGGAATCAAGAATTACGTTTCGGAAAATACTGAGGTAATTTATATTAAAGGATGCAGCGTTGAGGGAATTGATAAATCTGAATTTGGTGAAGCAATTGATGCGGCAAAAAATTCAGATGTTGTTATAATGATAATCGGTGAAACGAGAGAGATGAGCGGTGAAGCAGCAAGCAGATCCGATATCGGCATTCCCGGTGTACAGCTTGATTTGGTTAAAGAGATCACTAAAACCGGTAAACCTGTTGTAGCCGTGCTGATGAACGGAAGACCGTTGACTATCCCTTGGCTTGATGAGAGTGTTCCCGCAATTTTAGAAACATGGTTTCTCGGCGATCAAACAGGTAATGCAGTTGCAGAAGTTTTATTCGGTGATTATAATCCATCCGGGAAACTTCCCGCAACTTTTCCTCGCAACGTAGGTCAAATTCCATTATACTATTCTCATAAAAGTACCGGCAGACCATTTAACGAAGACGATAAATACACCGCTAAGTATCTCGATGTTGACGTAACACCTTTATATTCGTTTGGATATGGATTGAGTTATACACAATTCGAATATGCAGATTTGAGAACATCAAAAGAATTTTACACAAAGGATGAAAACATAGATGTAGTACTCGAAGTTACAAATACAGGAAAGCGAAACGGTGAAGAGGTTGTACAGCTATACATAACTGATAAATTTGCGAGTGTAACTCGTCCCGTTAAAGAATTAAAAGATTTTCAAAAAGTTTTTTTCAAAGCAGGAGAAACGAAGAAGATAAACTTTACCATTACACCTGATAAACTTTCTTTTTACGACGTTTATATGAACAAGATAATTGAACCTGGTGAATTTGTAATTTCGGTTGGAGGTAATTCACACGATTATATTACAACATTATTTCAAATTATAGAATAACTACCATGCTGCGCTTCTTACTTGGTAGAGAAAATTTTTTCAATCTTTGATTTCATTCCGGTTAAACCTTGCAGCCCGCCAGTATGAATCGCAACAATTCTCGAATTTGAAGGGAAATATTTTTTACTGATCATATCATTAATTCCGAACATCATCTTGCCGTTGTAAATTAGATCAAGTTGAATGTTGTTATTATCCTTGAACCAATTAACAAATTCAATAAGTTCACGGCTAATTTTTGCGAAACCGCCGAAGTGGTAATCATGGTTGATTATCCAATTGTCGAATTTACGGATTGACGAATTTGAAATAAGTTCGCTAATCGTTCCCGATAAATATTCCCCTCCTTTTAACGAGGAAAAACCTATTGCCTTTTTACTGTCGTATAATCCCGTAATTAATCCGGCTAAAGTACCTCCCGATCCTACCGGTGCGCATAAGTATTCAAAATCTATTTTGATGTTCTGAAGAATTTCGGCGGTTCCTTTTAAGGCTAATTCGTTTGTCCCTCCTTCTGGAAGTATATAAACATCGCCGAATTGTTTTGCGATTTCTTCTCTAAAACTTTTTTCTGTTCTATTACGGTATGTTTTTCTGTCAAGGTAATACAGCTTCATTCCGTTATCAACCGCAAACTGTAATGTTGGATTTAATGGTTTATATTCTTCGCCCCTTATAATACCGATAGATTTGAATCCGAATGACTTTGCTGCTGCCGATACGGCATGGATGTGGTTTGAATATGCACCGCCGAAAGTTAGTATCGTTTCTTTGTTTTTCTCTTTTGCTTTTTCGAGGTTATACTTTAGCTTATAATATTTATTACCGCTAATAAAAGGATGAATTAAATCTTCCCTTTGAAGATAAACCTCGATATTGTTATTTGAGTTGGGAAGAATAATCTTTTGTGTAATCGATTTTGTCAGATCGACATTATTCATATTGTATATCTATATAATCCTTAAGATATTGGGGGATTCTTGGATTTCCCAGAAAAAATTCTTCATCGACACCTTTTGTTATCGCCCAACGGTGAATCCAGGATGGTCCGTATTTACCAACAAATTTATTTTCGGTTTTATAGGCGTCGTCTTCGAGAGCTTCATCAAGCGATATGAATTTGTATCCCGCGGTTTTAATTGCTTCGGCAAGATCGTCAAAATACTCGGCATTAAGCAGGTTGGCGTGCACAAGCAAAATATGTTTGATGTTTCTACCAAAAAGATTTTCGGATTGATCTTCATAGTATTTTATTTTGTGCAGCATATAATCGATGTAGTCATTTCCTAGCTTGCTCATCATGTCGGTATTGTTTTCTTTAAAAGCTTTGTTATATCCGAAAGCAAAAATCCATTCAGAATTATCAATTGTGACCGGTGCTTCTATATAGTTGTTTTCTTTTAAAAATTTCTTTAATGACAACATTATTTCTTCGGTTTCTCCCGTTCTCAAATAAGGATGACGAAAGTACTCGTATTTTATATTTTGCTCTTCGGCTAATTTTCTGGTTATCTTTTCTCCTTTTAAAATATCTGTTTTGTATTCATCAAAAGAAATATTGTTGATGTTCGGATGTGAGAAAGTGTGATTACCTAATTCGAGCCCGGCATCAAGCCACATTTTGATAATCTCGAGTTTAACCGAATCTACAATTTCTTTTTGAAATAATTTCCCTTCATTAACAAAACCGATTGCCGGGATGTTATATTCTTTAAGAGTAGTTATTATTTGTTTGTTGAATTCTAATTGCTCTTCATAGGTGAACTGACTATTATGTTGAAAGGGGAGGTCGTCAAATGTTACGGCAATATATTTTTCAGGTTGAGCATTTATTATAACAACGAAGTAAATCATGACAAGAAATAGGTTTTTTGGTTTAACCATGAATGCCCCAAATATTTTGTTGAATAGTGCTGGAAAGTTAATACAAGTTACTTCAAGTTATCTTGATTTATCATTTCTAAAATTTTGTTAACAGTGCGCCAATTACGAGCTGTGGCGGATACACCAAGTAGTTTTTCTGTTTGTGCACCAAGCTTCGACCTTCCGAAACCGTCAGGTGTGTGAAGATAGAATACTTTGTCGATAAGCATATAGCGTTCGGTTTTTGTTTTTATTTCATCCATCTTTTTAAGATTCGGATTCTCCGGTTTTGATTCTAAGAAGAAAGCATGTAGGGTTTGTGGCGCTAGATCTCCTTCGGGAAAAGGATTTGAGGAAATTGTCTTTTCAATATCCTTCTGTTTTAAAAAAATTACATTGGGTTCAAATCCATGATTTCTTTTAATTGCCGCGGTTATTTTTTTTGATAAATCAGTAATGTCACTTCCTGTATAATTGAAAACAACATTTCCGCTTTGTATGTATGTTTTAATTTCTTCTACCCCGAGCTTTTCTAAAATTGATTTGAGATCTTTCATCGGGAGAAGATTATTGCCGAGTACATTTATGGCTCTGAATAATGCGATGTATGTCTGCATATTTTATCTTTCATAACTTAACTATCTAAAAAAAAATAATTAATTGCTTGTTAATTCATAAACCACGTTGCCCCCAACAATGGTATAAACAACCTGTGTATTCAAAATTTCCGAGTCTTCACATGTCAATAAATTGTTTGAGAGAATTACTATATCCGCAAGTTTACCGGGAGTTAGACTACCTTTTATATTTTCTTCAAACGATGCATAGGCTCCGTTAATTGTATATGAACGCAGAGCTTCTTCACGTGTCATTTTCTGTTCGGCATAAAAAGTGGTTCCATCAGCGAGCATTCTTGTTACAGAGGCATAAAAGCTTGCAATCGGACTTACCTTTTCCACCGGTGCATCCGTACCGTTTGAAATTATTGCACCGGAATCAATTAATTTTCTCCAAACATATGCCCCTTCTTTTGCCCGGTAAGCACCAAGTCTTCTGTTTACAAACACGGCATCGGACGTACAGTGAATGCCTTGCATCGCAGCGATAACTCCAAGCTCACTAAACTTTTTTATGTCGGCATTTGATAAATGCTGCGCGTGCTCAATTCTCCATCTTAAATCTTTGTTATCATTTTTTGCATAAGCGGATTCATAGATTTTTAATATTTCTCTATTGCCTCTATCTCCAATGGCGTGAGTATTCATTTGTAAATTATTTTCCAAACAGATTTCCGCTGTTTCTTTTAATTCTTTTAGCGGGGTTACATTTAGTCCATAATTCGTAGTGTCGTCATCGTAGGGAGAAATAAGCCAAGCGCCGCGTGAACCAAGTGCTCCGTCAATATATTTTTTAACCGATCGAACCGTTAAACGATTATTACCGTATCCAACAATTCTATAATCTTTTGCTTTCTCTTTTAATTCTTTGTTGTCGGCATAAATCATAACATTAAGTCTTACAGGTATTTTGTCATCATCAATCAAACTTCTTATTAAATCAATTTCTTCAAAGGAAGAGCCCGCATCGTGAAAAGAGGTAATACCGTTTGATAAGCATTCTTCGGCAGCCAGTTCATATGCATGAATTTTTTCTTGTAGAATTTGTTCTTGTGTAAGAGTATTCCTGTAATCTTGATATTCTTTCAGAATCAAATCTTCGGCATTTTCTTCGAACACACCGGTTAACTTTCCTTCAGCATCTTTAACAATATTTCCTCCTCTTGGGTTTGGAGTTTCGGAAGTTACTCCTGCTAATTCCATTGCTTTTGCGTTTGCAAGGAGAGCATGTCCGCTTGCATGGGTTAAATAAACAGGATTAAGGGGCGAAGCATCGCTTAGTTGATCGTGATACGGATACCCGTTTACATTGTTCTTTGGGGTTGGGTCCCATTTTTCTTGATGCCAGCCACGACCGACTATCCATTCACCGGGAAGAGCATTTTCGGCAGCTTGTGCAACGATTGCAACTATTTCGTCAAAATTATTAACAGTCATTAAGTCAAGAATTAATTTTGATTTACCAATACCAAGGAAATGTGCATGACTATCAATAAATCCCGGCATTACAAAATTCCCTTTTGCATCGATAATTTTTGTTGAGTCGCCTCTGTATTTTAATATTTCATCGTTGGAACCGACGGCTAATATTAATCCGTCTCTAATTGCAACTGCCTCGGTTGTTGTATTCAGTGAATCGACAGTAGCGACTTGACCGTTTTTAATAATAAGATCTGCTTCCGGTAAATTGGAATCGCCGCAAGAGATTAGAAACATTCCGGTTAGAATAATTAAAATAATTCTTAAATAGATTTTCATGTTACCTCAATAAAAAATTGTCAATAGTAAATAGTCAATTATTAGCTGCCTTTAAAAATTGGTGGACGTTTTTCCAAAAAAGCCCGGACGCCTTCTTTGTAATCATCTGTATTACCGGCGGCAATCTGTAATTCTTTTTCAATCAGCAATTGTGAATATAAATCTTTTGTCATTGATTGCTGTAATGCTTTTTTGGTTAAAGCTAAACCGCGGGTCGGCATAGACGCAAGTTTATACGCTAAGGCATTAACATTATTTTCAAATTCTTCTTCTTTATAGAACTTGTAAATCATACCTAACCTTTCGGCTTCTTCGGCGGAAATTTTATCCCCCAACATCATAATTGATGCGGCTTTCTGCAAACCGATAAGTCTTGGTAGAATGTATGTACCGCCGCTATCGGGAATTAATCCAATCTTGGAAAAAGCTTGTACAAAAGAAGCCTTTTCGGAAGCAACAACGATATCACAAGATAAAGCAATATTTGCTCCGGCGCCGGCAGCCACACCGTTAACGGCTGCTACAACGGGTTTTTCCAACTCATAAATCTTTTTAATAATTGGGTTATAACATTCTTCTAAAATATTTCCTAAATCGGCAAGAGGCTGATCTTTCGGTACAGCTTCTGTTAAATCCTGACCAGCACAAAATGCTTTTCCTTCACCTGTAATAATAATTACACGTATCGCATTATCATTGGCACAAGTGTCCAATGCATCTTGAATGTTTTTGCCCATCTCCATATTTATGCTGTTAAGTAATTCGGGGCGATTTAGTTTAATTATTGCAGCAGAATTACTAACTGAAAAATTTATATGCTTGAATTCCATTTTATTCCATTCTTTTAATCAGTAATAAAAACTAAAATACTAATTGTTGGTCAAATAATCATTTTGAAGCTTACGGAGTTAATTAAACTTCATAAATTCCTTGAATTGGAATTGATCTTGTGATTATTCTGTTTATTCCGAGCTTTGCAATCCTTATATTTATAATACATCAACTTGGCGGACGGATGAAAGACATCGACGTAATCAAAGACCTTCACAAAAAAAAGCAAACACAAAGCATATTAAAATATCGCTCAGAAAAAAAAGAATCGGTAAAGTCCTTACAAAATGTACTTTTTGAACTTGGTTTCGGAAGAGAACTTAAATGGGATATGTACGGAGCAGATGGTGATTACGGAAATTGTACTGCAACAGCCGTTGATACTTTTTGCAGTTACAATAAAATAAAAGCAAGCGGTCGTGCTGTATCGGGTAAAACAGCAGAAAGAATAATTTATCTTTATGCACTAATTGATCATCTTAAAATTATTAACGAAGCAGTTCAGCATGGTGAAATTGAGACAAGAATTAAACAAAAAGGGCGATACAAAACAGGTATAGCAGCTTTACAATCATTACTGGCAGAACTTGGCTACACACGTCAATTGAAGTGGAATAAATACGGAGCAGACGGTGATTTTGGAAATTGTACAACCGCCGCTTTGAAAAAATATGCGGAAGTAGAAGGTTATTTAGATTCCGGCGAAGTACTTACAGACAAACTTGCCGAATCAATTTTACAAAAATTCAAACCATACTTTGGTTCTGAATTTTTAAGAACAACTATTAAGGCGCATGGATTATCTCAAACAATATCCGGCAAAAATATTATTATTTCCGACGGCTCATTAAGCTGGACTTTCAGAAAATATCAAAAAGGTTTATTTACTTACGGCAAGAACAGACCCAAAGATTTTATCGTATCACATTTTTCATCGCTACCGAATTTTGGATTAACAAAATCTGCAATTAATGTTATGTTGTCCGTTTCCGAAAACGAAGGAAACCTGGATGCCGTAAACACATGGGATAATGCTCATCTTTCTTTCGGAATGTTTCAGTGGACACTTGGGACGGCAACTAATCCCGGTGAGCTTCCAGCTCTTCTTAATAAAATAAAAACGAAAGCACCGACAATATTTCAAAAATATTTTCTTGAATACGGGCTTGATATTTTCCAAGCTAACGAAACTACGGGATTTCTTAAGTGGGATGGTCAGCAGATTGTAACTACCTCAAAAAAAGAATTAATGAGAGATCCCGTATGGGCATTTAGATTTTGGAAAGCGGGTCAGGATGATTTAATAATGGCGATTGAAGTTGAACATGCTTATTCAAGAATAAAAACTTTTTATAAATCGAATAGCTACAAAGTTGAGAATTATTTTATTTCTGATTTAGTTACTTCGGAATATGGAGTTGCATTATTGTTGGATAATCATGTAAATCGTCCGGGTTATTTGGTAGATACATTAACGAAAGCATTGAAAAATACCGGTCAAACCAATCCAAACACTTGGAATACGGGGGATGAAAAAACATTTTTAAATGAATACCTTAATGTAAGAAAAACTTTCGGGCGGTATCCCATGACGGATTCGGACGGAAGAGCATTTGTAACAAAAAGATATTTAACAAGCGGAATTATTTCCGATACAAAAGACAGTTTTAAAATTTAAGTGCATCTAGTGAGTCGGTAATAAACCAATAGACTAAACTTCTTCCTCCCTCTGGAAGATAAATATAAGTGAATGGATCACGCGTATCCGGCGCTTTTTCTTGATAGTAATTTTCCCCGCCGGTAATTAACCGGGTAAAAAACAAAAAGTTGTTATCGTAACTTAAGTACGGGGAATATTCATATTCATTTGTGTTTATGTCTGCCCCTAGATTAATTGGTTCTTTCCAGTTACCGTTCTCAGCTTTTACGGAAATATAAATATCGCCGCTGCCTTGACCATCAGGTCTATCTGACGTAAATAAAATTTTGTTTTCATTTTTAAAAATATACGGATCAAAATCGCGGTAACGTGAGTTAATAGGCGCTTCGAGTTTTCTTGGTTCGGAATATTTTCCGTCAGTTAATTCGGCATAATAAATATTCCAATAACCATCGGATTCATCACGCGCAGATGCAAAATAAATCGTTCCTTTTTCAGAAACAGATGGAGAGTATTCATCTTCTATTGAATTAATCTCATCAATAAAAACCGGCTCGCCCCAAAGACTGTCTGCTCTTTCAACGTACCAAATATTATAATCGTAATAATACTCATCCATATTGGGAGCGCGTCTATCCGATACAAAATAAAGCCTGTTATTGTCATAACTTATAAACGGATCGGAATCGTTGAACTCACCGGAAAAAGATGCCGGAATTGGTAAAGACCAAAAATCATTTTTAAGATGGGAGACAAATATTGTTGATGAGTCTGTATCCAATGTGGTTCTTGTAAAATAGAACTCCTTTCCATCGCGGGAAAAAGTAACATTCTGAATTGAATATTTATCATCAACCAAACCATCAAGAAAAATTTCGGCATTTGTAAATGGGAATGGTTCTCCTAAGTATTCATCACTCAGTAAAGTTAAATCGAGTAATTCTTTTTTTTCTTCGGAAGAGCAGGCAGAGAAAAATATTAACAAAATAAAAAGGATTACTGTTATTGTCGTTTTAGATTTTGAATCACTTCCGTGCTTACCCAAAATATATCTCCGTTACCGTTAAAAGGATTATTAAACTCTCTAACCAATTGCTCATATGAAATTCTTGTTTCATATTCTCTTGCTAAGAGACGATTACTTGAGAAGAAAAGGAATTCCCCATCCTGTGTTATTGAAGGAGAAAAATCGAGATAGCGCGAGTTTACATTCTCTCCAAGATTCTTTGGTCTGCTCCACGTTAGGTCTTCCTTTCTAAAACAGACCCAAAGATCACCGCCGCCAAAACCATCTCCAAATCCGGTAGTTGTATAAATTAAATAGGAACCGTCCGGTGCAATAAAAGAATTAAATTCTTCATCAACCGAATTAACGGAATCACCCAAGTTTTCATATTCTAAAAATGCACCATCAACGAATCGAGAAACAAAAATATCTTCTTTACCCAACGATTTGTGGTTATCGGATGTAAAATACAAATCACCGTTTTCTGTTAAAGAGGGATAAAATTCATTCGCTTCGGTATTTACTTCGGGGCCAAGCACAACCGGTTCGCTCCACTCACCGTTATCCATTCTTTCGGAATACCAAATATCATAATCCTTCGGTTCGTTTCCCTCAATCGGTCTATTGGAAGCAAAATATAATTTCTTTCCATCGTGAGTTATAAAAGGTTCGATATCGTTATAAATTCCGGAGAAAGAGACTCCTCTTTGCAAAGTCCATCTTCCGTTGATTTGTTTGGTATAAACAATAGTGCCCCCATTATTTTGAAAAACGGAGTAATAAAACTCGGAACCATCGGGATAAAATGCTGCGTCTCTTTCATACATGCCGGTTGAAATTACTCCAGGGGCAAATACTTCAGCAGAAGTATTTGGAACTGCTTGTCCCATGTACTCACCGAATAAGTTTGTAAATCTTTTGGGGTTATCCGGAATTTCTTTTGTACACGAAGTTAAAAAAAGCAAAGCCGCTACTAAGGTGTAAATAATTTTCAAAATATATCTCCTTACTTAAAATCCTTTCTTTGAATACGTTTTAATATTTATTTCACTTTTTGTAATCCAATTATCAGGATCAATTTTAGGAATTATCATATCAGGAAAAGTTATTCTTCCTTTCCCGTTTTTCATATTTATTTTCTTCAGATTATTCCCTAAAAGAACTTCAACCGGCATCTCAAAAGTTGATCCGTCAGGTGTTATCCATTCTAAATTAAGTTCACTTTGAGAATCTTTTTCAATTAGTACAGCATCAAGTTTCGGAATTTTCGCGTTCTTAAGATAAACATCAAACAACCAAATCAATTTTTTGCCGGAGATTTCCTCCGCCTGTTTAATTAAATCTTCGGTAGATACAAAACGGCATTGCGAACCGTCGGTTATTCTTTCAATTTCTTCATTAGGGTAAGCCCATCTTCGCAAAATTTTGAAGAATGTTTCATCACCCAAATAATATCTCAATGTATGAACAAACCAAGCTCCCTTATTATAAATATCCGGATGATATGCTTCGCTTGCGGGAATGCTTCCTTCAAATAAAACAGGTTTGATGTTCATAAATCTGTTTATTGTTTTCATATAATCATGCAGCCCGGATTTACCATGAAGCTCTTCGGCATATAGAGCCTGCATATAAGTCCCGATCCCTTCATGAATCCAGAAGTCGCGCCAATCTTTTGCGGTAATTAAATTACCCCACCATTCATGGGATAGTTCATGATGATGAAGCCAGTCAAAACCGAACTCATTATTTTTATATCCGTTGCCGTAAGCGATTATTGTTTGATGTTCCATTCCCAAATAAGGTGTTTCTGAAATTCCGTATTTATCAGCTCTGAATGGATATGGTCCGCAATATTTTTCATAAAATGTTAGATGATCTAAAAACTGCAGGGTGAATACTTTAGCCGTATCATAACTTTCCGGCAGCACATAAAACAATACCGGGAATTCCTCGCCGGTTATACTTGTAAAAGTATGTTCAATTAATTTAAATGGAGCTAACGTTATGTTTATATTATAATTATTAATTGGTGTTGATACAAACCAGTGAGTTGTTTTTGTTCCGTCATTATTTACCACTTCGCTGATAAGTTTTCCGTTTGAAGCACAGGTTAAATTATCCGGTGCTGTAATTTTTATTGAAACAGAATCCGGCTCATCGGACGGATGATCTTTACATGGAAACCAAATATCGGCACCACCGCCTTGACAGGCTAAACCAACCCAATGCGAACCGTCTTTAGTTTCCTTCCATACAAATCCATCATCCCATGGCGGTATTTTTGCTTCGCGGGGATTCCCTTCATAAATTACTTTGGCTTTTAAAATATCGCCAACTTGTACTTTATCGATGGAGATTTTTATTAATCCGTTTTTGTGTTCGAATGATTTAGTTTCATTGTTGATTAGTATTTGTTTTATGTTATAGACAGTATTGAGATGAAGAATAAAATAATCAATAGGCGAAAGGACTTCGGCTTTAATAAGTGTAGAGCCGGAAATAAATTTTTTATCCGGATCAATATTAAGATCGAGTTCATAAAATTTAACATCATAAGCCGCTTGCTCCGGAATAATAGGTCCGCCGGAATCTTGGTTTCCGAATTGTGCAAAAGTTGTTAATGAAATTAGAATTAATAAGGCGAGAAAATTTTTCATAATATTTACTAGATTATTTTTTCTAAAATACTAAATCCTAATCCGTTAACCAACGGACGAAATCCTAAACAAATTCGAAGTACTAAATACTAATTTTCAAACTCAGTTAATCGTTGCGATTTTTGGTTTTTTGAATTTAGAATTTGTTTAGAGATTAGGATTTCGGATTTAGTGCTTCTTTTTAGAGGCACTTAAAGTGCTCAAACGGTTGTTGACATGAATTGCAGTAATGAAGCGATTTACATGCGGTTGATCCGAATTGTGAAGTGAGTTTTGTTTCTCTTGAATCACAGTAAGGGCATTCAATTGGTTTTGCAATTACATCACGATAAAATTCGTCTTCGGCTTTTCCTTCAGGCGGAGCAATTCCATATTCTTTTAACTTTCTTTTTGCTTCATTGGTTAACCAATCGGTTGACCATGCCGGACTATATATTTTTTTTACCGAGACATTCTCAAAACCTTTTGATTTTAGTTCAGCAACAATATCATCCTCGATTGCTTTCATAGCGGGGCAGCCTGAATATGTTGGCGTGATCTTTACTACAAGTTCATTATCGATATATTCAACATCACGGACAATACCCATTTCAACAATATTGATTACGGGAATTTCAGGGTCGGGAATGTTCGAGAGAATTTCAAATAATCTCTTTGTGCTTATCATGATTTGGATAATACTTTCACCTCTTTTTCAAGTTTGTTTTTGAGTTTATCCTTTGCCATTTCGATATTATATCTCATTTGGAGATTCAGCCAGAACTGTTCCGATAGTTTAAAATATTTTGATAATCTAAGTGCGGTATCTGCAGTTATTGAACGCTTACCGAGAATGATTTCATTAATTCTTCTAGGTGGCACATTAATATCTTTTGCTAAACGATATTGGCTTATTTCCATAGGAATTAAAAATTCTTCTAACAATATTTCTCCAGGATGAATGGCTTTTTGTTTAATTCTCATTAGTCCCTCAGTGGTAATCAATTATTTCAACTTTGTATGCATTCCCATCTTCAAATTCAAAGATGATTCGGTACTGGTTATTAATTCTGATGCTATATTTTCCTTTTAAATTTCTTGTTAATTTTTCAAGTCTATTGCCCGGTGGCACTCGTAAATCATTCAAATTCACTGCGGCATCTATCAACAATAACTTACGCAATGCTGTTTTTTGAATATCAGCTGATAACTTTTGAGAAATCTCTCGATTAAAAATCTTTTCGGTTTCTTTGTCTAAAAATGATTTAATCATTTTACGAATAATAACGTTTTGCGTTATTATTTACAAATAATGTTATTCATCACCATTTTGCGCCCGGGTGTGAACGTGCTACAATCTGCATTTCCGCTAATATATGTCCAAGGTATTCTGTATGATTACCATTTCGTCCGCTTCGTAAATTTGTGTTGGGTTCATCGGGAATTTTAAGTGTTGCTTCAGTTAATGTAGATTCAACGACTTCTTTCCATTTCGGTTCAATTGATTTAGCGGAAGGAACAATTTCTTCTTGTATTAATTTTTTGTCGACATCATTTTCAAAAAAGAGTTCTCCTGTAAACATCCATAAATCATCAATTGCATTTTGAATTTTATTATGACTTTCTTCTGTTCCGTCACCCAATCGCAAAACCCATTGTCTGCTATGTCTAAGATGATATTTAACTTCCTTGAGCGCTTTGGCGGCAATTCCCGATAAATCTTCAATCTTACTTTTTGAGAGTTCTTCATAAAAATGAACAGCAAAAGCATCGATAAAAAACTGTCTGGTAATTGTATAAGCGAAATCAATATTCGGTTGTTCAACCAGTTGAAGATTTTTAAATTCGGTTTCATCTCTAAAGTATGCTAAATGATCTTCGGTTCTATAATTGTTTTCAACTGTTGCCGCAAGCGTTAAAAATGCGTTAGCCTGACCGATACAATCCAAAGCAATATTTGCTAATGCAATATCTTCTTCAAGAATCGGGGCATGTCCGCACCATTCGGAAAGCCGATGACCAAGAATTAATCTATCGTCACCGAGTCGAAGTAAATATTCAAAGAAATCTTCTTTTATTTCATTTTTGATATCGTTCATTACATTCCCCGAACACCTTTCGGAACAGAATAAAATTGCGGATGACGATAAGCTTTATCGTTGCCGGGATCAAAAAAGGGTCCATTATCAGATGGACTTGATGCGACTATTGCATCAGTGGGAACTACCCAAAGACTAACAGCTTCACCTCTGCGGGAATAAACATCGCGTGCATTTTGCAATGCAGTTTCTGCATCGGGTGCATGTACGCTTCCGGCATGTTCATGCGGTGCGCCGGTTTTTGATTGTGTAAATACTTCCCAGAGTTTTCCTTGATCGCTCATTGTTAAATCCTTGTAATTTTCTATTTACTATTGATTATTGATAAATAGACAATAGTAAATAGTCAATTGAAAATTAGCTTTTTCGTTTCTCAGCATAAGCTATTGCCGCTTTACGAACCCAAGCTCCATCTTCGTGTGCTTTTCTTCTCGTGCGGAGTCTTTCTTTGTTCATCGGTCCGTTTCCTTTTACAACCTGCCAAAATTCATCCCAATCAATTTTTCCGAATTCCCAGTGACCTGATTCTTCATTGTATTTTAAATCAGGATCAGGAATTGTTAAGTTAACCGCGTTTGCTTGCGGAATCGTTAAATCAACAAATCGTTGACGAAGCTCGTCGTTACTTTTTAATTTAACTTTCCATTTCATCAGTTCGGCAGAGTTCGGAGAATCTTTATCCGGCGGACCGAACATCATTAAAGTGGGCCACCACCAACGGTTTACTGCATCCTGAGCCATCTTCTTTTGCTCCGGCGTGCCGTTAGACAAGGTTGCAATAATTTCATAACCTTGTTTTTTATGAAAGTTTTCTTCCCTACAGATTCTTACCATTGCACGCGAATATGGGCCATAAGAACTTTTTGCCAACATAGTTTGATTAACAATTGCCGCACCGTCAACAAACCAACCGATTACACCCATATCAGCCCAGGACAAAGTTGGATAGTTAAAAATACTCGAATACTTTGCTTGTCCGGATAAAAGTTGTTCTAACAATTCCGATCTATCAACACCAAGAGTTTCTGTTGCGCTGTAAATATAAAGTCCGTGACCGGCTTCGTCTTGTACTTTTGCAAGCAGTGACATTTTTCTTCTCAAGCTGGGTGCGCGAGTAATCCAATTTCCTTCCGGAAGCATTCCAACAACTTCGGAATGCGCATGCTGGCTCATCATTCTGATAAGTTGTTTTCTATATCTCTCAGGCATCCAATCTTTTGGTTCTATTATTTCGCCAGCGTGAATTCTATCTTCAAATTTTTTTTGTAGTTGTTCTTCATTCATGGCAATCCCTTTCTCACTTTACATGAATAATATATCACATCTTATTTTAGGATTCAATGCAGGGAATAATTAATTCAACAACTTAAATAAAGTTGTTGTGAAGCCAACGTTAAACTGCCAGTCAATAGCATGATCATTTAAACCGGCTGTGTAAGCGGCATCTAAAATAAAGCGTGGCGATATTTGATATGAAATTCCCACATCAAAATAGAGAGGTTTGAAAGCTTCTGAGTTTTCACCAAAGACTTCAATATAAATTCCTGCTGGGCTTTCAAAGTCGGGAGTTAAAGCAAAAGCATAAATAAATGACTTATCTCTGCCAAAACTTTTTGAGTGAAAGATTCCCCCAACTGTTGCATCAAGCTGGAATATTCCTCTATGAAAAGACCAGGCTGAATAAATAGTAAACCTGCTGTTTTGATTATCTAAAAATTCCGTGCGACCCAGTAGCGCAACAGCCATGCCCGGGTCACTGAATATCTGCGATTTTAGTTGGACTCCGAAATCACCAACTTTGGTTTCGGATTTCCCTGCAAATTCAATATAGTTTACAACGCCACTCATTAAAAATCCTAACTCAAAATTTGGAAGAGCGGTAAATTTTAACAATGCGGGAACACTCCAAAAGTTTTCTTGTGCCATCCAGCCTATTTCCAATTCAGTATAACCGTATTCTGTTAAATATCCATTGTCCGATGCCGAAGGGCGGGTAGCATTTGAGATAATTTCTTGAGAAAAAATTGCAGAAGAAAAGAAAATCATAAAAATTAAAATCAAGTTTTTCAATTTATCCTCCGGTTATTGACAGATAAATATAATGATTTTGAGTTACGTTATTAATCCTTTGTTAATGATAATCCAACCAAGATTTCTTATTTTTTAAGACAAACTTGTTTTATTTTTTAATTGAATACGGTAAAATATGGAAAACATAAAAAACTTCTTCTATCCGAAATCAATTTGTGTAGTTGGTGCATCGACGAAAGAAAAGAGTATTGGTTATGAATTGCTTCATACAATAAGCAATTATGGTTACAAAGGAATTATTTATCCTGTTAATCCGAAGGCGGAAAGCGTACTTGGTTACAAATGCTATAAATCAATAGAAGAAATAGATGGACAAATTGATTTAGGTATAGTTGTAGTTCCCAAACAATTTGCCGAAGATTCTGTTGATTCGTTATTGGCAAAAAATGTTAAATCTATAGTTTTAATTACTGCAGGATTTAAAGAAGTCGGCAAAGAAGGTGAAGAAGTTGAAAAACAAATAACAAAGAAAGTAAAAGATGCAGGCGCAAGATTAGTCGGCCCTAATTGTATGGGAGTTATAAACACTCTCGAGTCCACAAAGCTTAATGCGACTTTCGTTGCAGAGAAACCGGAGACAGGCGGAACAGGGTTCTTATCACAAAGCGGAGCACTTGGAGCTGCTGTCTTAAATTCATTACGTGAAACAGACATTAAGTTTGCTCATTTTATAAGTGTCGGAAACAAAGCAGATATTAATGAAAATGACCTTCTTCATTTTTGGCAGAGCGATGATAACATAAAAACAATCACAACTTATTTAGAAAGTTTTGTTGACGGCGAAAATTTTATTAAGCCTTTAATTACCGGAGAAGTTACTAAACCGGTTATTGTTTTAAAAGCCGGGAAAACTTCTTCCGGAATGAAGGCTGCATCTTCCCACACAGGAGCATTAAGCAGTCGAGATCAGGTTGTTGAAGCAGTGCTTCGACAGTTTGGAATTCTAAGAGTTAATGATATTAACGAATTATTCAATACAGCAAAAGGATTTGAGAATTTTCCTTTCCCAAAAGGCAACCGGGTTGCGGTAATTACAAATGCCGGCGGTCCGGCAATACTCGCAGTTGATTCATTAGAAAAAGAAAATTTGATACTTGCAGAATTTTCAGAAGAAACCAAGAAGGAATTAAAAGAAGTTGTTAATCCGGAAGGAAGTGTTATGAATCCGGTTGATTTACTCCCAGGTGCTACTGCCGAAGTTTACCGAAAAGTAAACGAAATAGTTGTTCAAGATACTAACGTTGATTCTGTGATTTCTATTTTTGTGCAGCCGGTTATGGTAGATCCGTTTGAAGTTGTTGAAGCAGTATATGATATAAATACAGATAAACCGATTCTGCAAATTGATATGCCGCTCCCCGAATTTTGGGATGATTATAGAAAATTTTCTAAAAAGAAACTTCCGATATTTAGAACTGCAGAAGAGCCGGCTGAAGTAATTTCAAATATGTTATACTATTCTATGGCTCAAGAAGGATTGAAAGATCACCGGGAAGAATATGCAGAACAATTTAAGATGACCGGTAAAGGTAAATTTAATTTTAAACCGGGATTTATTTCACAAGAAGAAATTTTTTCAATCACATCTCATTATAATATACCAATCGTTAAACAAACTTTGATTAAGCCGTACGAAATTAAGAATATTAGCAATGATATTTTCCCGGTAGTACTAAAGGGAATTAATCAAGAAGTAATTCATAAGTCTGAGCTTGATGCCGTAAAGCTTAATATAAAAACAAAAGAGGAACTAATAGCGAGAGCCGTTGAAATAATTAGTAATTTCAACCGCTTCAAATTTGACGTCGAACAATTTTTGATTCAGCCGTTTATAGAAATTAAACATGAAGTATTGCTCGGCGGTTTTCGTGATCCATCATTCGGACCGATAATAATGTTTGGAACCGGCGGTAAATATGTCGAAGTAATTTGCGATACCGCGATTCGTTCTGCATACATGTCGGATAATGATTTGAATGAAATAATTGAAGAAACAGTAATCGGTAAAATATTAAAAGGTGTTCGCGGTGAAGAAGGAATAGATATGAACAAGCTCAAACGTGTAATCCGTTCATCATCAAAAATGATGATAGAAAATGAAAACATAATAGAGTTTGATTTAAATCCGTTAATTATTTCGAATGATAATTCTATTCATGCTGTTGATGTGAGGATAAAGGTTGGATAATAATTTTTAGTACTCTAATGCACAACAAATTCCGGATGCATTAAAACACCAAAGGGTGACCAAAAAGCAAAGCGTTTAGTAAGTATAGAACACCGATTAGGCTGATTTATACGTTATTTACAAATTTCTTATTAGTCACCCTCTGTAATTAATTCTTCATTAGATTATTTGAGACTACTTAAGCAAAATTAATTTTTTACTGTCGACAAAATCACCAGCAGTAATTCTGTAAATATATGTCCCGCTTGATAGATCGCTTCCGTCAATTGTTAATTCATAATATCCGGCTTCTTGCGAATCGTTAATAAATTCTTTTACCTCTCTGCCAAGCATATCGTATAATTTTATTGTTACGTTTACTGCTTTGGGGAGTTGATATTTAATTACTGTTGTTGGGTTGAAAGGGTTTGGATAGTTTTGAGAAATAAAGTAGTCTGTCGGTTTTGACTTAGTTAGATCATCCGAGCCTTTCTTATCTAAAGGTGCACCTGCTACTCTTGCTGTTACTTTATCTGATGGCACAGATTCCTTTGATTGAGTATCTATTGCAGTAATCCGATAATCCACATTGCGTTCATTAGCTTGAGAACCACCTGTCAAGTATTCTTCTGTCTGATCTTCATATGAATTTGATGTTGTTGTTGCTAAATACTGCCAACCCCATTCAGCTGTTACCTTTTTATAAATTTTATAACCAGATGTGTCAGGCTCAATGTTACTATCCCAAGTTAATAACGGATGACTATTTGCACTTGGACCTACTTTTAAGTTTTGTGGTTTAGATGGAGATGCATCTGCAGATGTGCCAACAAATATGTTCAAAGTATAAATTCCATTACTAAAATTGGTTATCTCAAAACCAAAGGAAGTGGTATCGTTTAATGCACGTTGATTGTTTGGATTACTCCAAGGAGAAAATACTTGATTATAATCAATACGGAAAGCGTCTTTACCATCACCAAAAAAACGAATATCTACTACCGGCTCACCTGTGTTAGGTTCCTCAATAAAATGAATTGGCTGTGGGCTGTCCAAACCCCCGTAACTAAAGGGTATGAATTGAACATCATGATAGCCACTTTCAATATTCGGTTCAATTTGTTTAAAAACCGGTAACTCTGCTGAGTTATCCTCCCACGGATTTTCTGTTGCCTGATTTACTTCCCAATCGAATCGCCCGTCAGCTGCTATAAGCTGTAACCAGGAAGGGTTGCTTGAACTTAAGCTCCCTACTCTTCGTATCACATAAATCCCCGGTTCGATATCATGTGCAGCAAATGTTGATTCCCAATATGATGCTACCTGGTGGTTTTCTATATAAAAATATTCATTTGCAGATGGATTTATTTCCATTACAATGGCGTCACCAGTAGTGATATAATCTCCTAATTCTACATCCGAAATAGTTTGTGAGGGACTTGAGGAAACAACAAGCGGGTCGTTCCAACCAAGTATACTTTTTTCCCAAGAGTTTGCAACTATGCTTCTATAACCCCAAGCAGAAAGCATACCCCAGAAACCAAATCCATTATGATTATTATTATGTCCAATCAGGTAATGTGCTACTTCGTGAACAACGACTCGAAATGCTTCTTTGTGTCCCTTGCCAACATAATCTCTTATTGACACGCCGGAGCCCCAATCATTTGCATATATCTTTCTTGCACCGCCGTCAACTTCAAGGTAGTCTGGCGAGGTAGCAAAACCAAGGCTTCCATAATCGTGTCCAAAATTTAAGGAATTTTGAATTTGAGTTTCTTCTTGTTCAGAAAATTCCTTTGCAATATTTCTCCAAATAAATATTATCATCTCAACCTTTCCGTCGGGGTTATTATTTCTATCGGTATCCCAATTATCGAATTCGCCAAAATCCCATGTTGCATCAAGGGAATCCAATATTTCAGTGTGTATATGCCATCTGTTTTAATTATTATCCAAATACCACTGTCTTGAATGTGGGGAAATTACCGACACGGTTTTACCGGTGAATTTAAACCTTGCTGTGTTTGCCGAAAAGTCCCACGACATATCATTAAAATAATGTGTAAGTGAACCTTGTCCCGGGCTTGCTGTCCATGATTCACTTACCCAATTATTGATATTGGAAGGAGCTTGCCCTTTTTCCCACAATGAATTAGTTGTATCGTATTTGTCGTCGGGAAATTGTGCGAAAACTACAAGCACATTCACCGTACCAATTGAAGGTAACTCATTCCCGGGAGGAGGTTCAGAACTTACGCAATTCAATAATTTTTCTTGAGAAAAGGTAGAAACATTTGCAATAAGTAAAAGGTAAATAACGATTGATAATAATTTTGATTTCATCTTTAACCTCACTTTTTTGATTTGATAAAACGTTACTTAATCAATAATGGATAGTTATTTTTGCAGAATCATCTTCTTTGTTCTGGTTGTGTTGTTTATAGTTAATCTGTAAAGGTAAATTCCGCTTGAAAGCTGATTATCTTTAACAGAAAACTGAACCTGATAGGTACCTGTACTTTGGTATTCATTAACAAGTGTTGTTACCTTTCTTCCTAATACATCATATACTGTTAAGTTTACATTCCCGGGATAATTTATTGCGTATTCAATATTTGTAGCGGGATTAAATGGATTTGGATAGTTTTGAAACAGAGCAATATCATTAGGTAGAATGTCGTTGTTGTTGTCTTTAACTGAAGTAATTACACCAAGCGTATCTCCGTCAATAATACAACCTTGTAAAACTCTTACCGGTCCACTTTCTAAATCAAATTCATAAAATTCACCTATTCCGCTTACAAGTAGAGTATAACTTTCATATACTGCATCTTCTGTAATAGTTGTATCTTCAAATGGGGGCGGTGGTCTATAATAACCAATTTCTTTTATGCATCGTTCTTCACCAAAAATATTTGCTGTATAAATTTTATCAACTCTTGCCAAAGTTCCTGGGGGGTCTTTTCTTACTTTCCATGTTTCACCCAATTCAGCATCAAGTTTGTAATAGTGGTATAAGATTGTATCTATACTTGCATGGATAGTATAAACATTATTAAGTGTATCAATTTTATGTAACGCTCTTTTTGAGTTGAAATAAGAAGCATAAAAAAGAAATCGGCTGTTGTCGGTACCGATTGAGTCCCGTGTTATTTCAGATTTATAGGTCGAATTCTGTGTGCGATATTCCCACACATTACCAACAGCAGAGGGAAAGAAGCTTGAAGGGTCCGGTTCAGTTTGGGCTGTTGTTATACTCAATGTAAGTAATAAGCTTAATATAATCGCTTTCATCTTATTTACCTTCCTATTTTGCATATATCATTTTCTTTGTTCTGGTTGTGTTGTTTATAGTTAATCTGTAAAGATAAATTCCGCTTGTAAGCTGATTATCTTTAACAGAAAACTGAACCTGATAGGTGCCTGTACTTTGGAATTCATTAACAAGTGTTGTTACCTTTCTTCCTAATACATCATATACTGTTAAGTTTACTTTCCCGGGATAATTTATTGCGTATTCAATATTTGTAGTGGGATTAAATGGATTTGGATAGTTTTGAAACAGAGCAATATCATTAGGTGGAATGTCTTGGTCGGTGTCATTAACGGAAGTAATTATACCTAACGTATCTCCGTCAATAATGCAGCCTTGCAAAGCTCTTACCGGTCCGGATTCAAAGTCAAATTCATAATATTCACCAATTCCACTAATAAGTAAAATATAACTTTCGTGGACTGAATTATCTGTAATTGTAGAATCCGGATATACAAGTCTATAATAACCGATCTCTTTTATGTATCGCTCAGCACCCCATAAATAGGCAGTATAAATATTATCAACCCTTGCCATTTGTCTTCGTCTATCCCATTCTACTTTCCAAGTTTCTCCCAATTCAGCATCAAGCTTATATAATTTCCAATTAAGAGAGGAAGAAAAAGGAACCCAGTAAACGTTTAACGCTGAGTCTATTTTATAAATAGGAGAAGTATTAGGCGCAAGAAATAAATACTTACTGTTATCAGCTCCGATAGAATCCCTAACAATTTCCCTTCTAACAAAACCATGATCAGTATTAAATTCCCACACATTACCAACGGTAGCTGGGAAAAAGATTGAAGGGTCCGGTTCATCCGTTTGGGCTGTTGTTATACTGAACGTAAGTAATAAGCTTAGTACAATTACTTTCATCTTTTTTACCTTCCTATTTTGCATAAATCATTTTCTTTGTTCTGGTTGTGTTGTTTATAGTTAATCTGTAAAGATAAATTCCGCTTGAAAGCTGATTATCTTTTACAGAAAACTGAACCTGATAGGCGCCTGTACTTTGGTATTCATTAACAAGTGTTGTTACCTTTCTTCCTAATACATCATATACTGTTAAGTTTACTTTCCCAGTATAATATATTGCGTATTCAATATTTGTAGAGGGATTAAATGGATTTGGATAGTTTTGAAACAGAGCAATATCATTAGGTGGAATGTCTTGGTCGGTGTCATTAACGGAAGTAATTATACCTAACGTATCTCCGTCAATAATGCAGCCTTGCAAAGCTCTTACCGGTCCGGATTCAAAGTCAAATTCATAATATTCACCAATTCCACTAATAAGTAAAATATAACTTTCGTGGACTGAATTATCTGTAATTGTAGAATCCGGATATACAAGTCTATAATAACCGATCTCTTTTATGTATCGCTCAGCACCCCATAAATAGGCAGTATAAATATTATCAACCCTTGCCATTTGTCTTCGTCTATCCCATTCTACTTTCCAAGTTTCACCCAATTCAGCATTGAGCTTATAGATTTTCCAATTCAAGCTAAAAGGGAGATAGTACACACAATGTGATGTATCAAATCGAAAATTATAATTAGCAACTGCAGATGGACTAATATACCTACTACCATCTTCAGCTAAAGAGTCACGGTAAAACACCTCTCTAACGAATCCGTGATCGGTATTAAATTCCCACACATTACCAACAGCGGAGGGAAAGAAGCTTGCAGGGTCCGGTTCATCCGTTTTGGCTGTTGTTATACTTAACGTAAGCAATAAACTTAGTATAATTATTTTCATCTTTTTTACCTTCTTATTTTGCATATATCATTTTCTTTGTTCTGGTTGTGTTGTTTATAGTTAATCTGTAAAGATAAATTCCGCTTGAAAGCTGATTATCTTTAACAGAAAACTGAACCTGATAGGTGCCTGTACTTTGGTATTCATTAACAAGTGTTGTTACCTTTCTTCCTAATACATCATATACTGTTAAGTTTACTTTCCCGGGATAATTTATTGTGTATGCAATATTTGTTGTGGGGTTAAACGGATTTGGGTAATTTTGTGATAGATTAAACTCACTTGGGTATGAATCATCAGATACACTTACGACAATAAAGGAAGTATCTCCGTAGGCGACTCCATCTATATAACAACCTTTTAAGCTAGAAACTATTCCAAGATAATTTCCTTCTGATAACTCCCCAAAATCATCACAAAAAAATTTGTAATAATCCAATGGAACTTGTGGGTGATTGGAATAATACCGAATTTTTTTAATAGTTCTCAATTCTCCAAATGAATAACCTTCGAAAACATCTACAACTTCCGACCAACTTGTGTCAACAACGGTACTATCTTGATAATAGGCAATGCGATATATCCACTTGTCTCCCAATTGGGCATTGTATTTATAAAAAACGTCATCAGTTACAACAGTATCATTTGTATTATGATAAATACTAAGATTCTCAAAGAAACCATTACTTTTTGCTCTCTTAAAATGCTGATTTGAGTTGTGGATTAAATTATTGTTTTTTGAATTTGTTAATAAATGAGTTTCATAATAAAGAAGTGAATCAAAAAGAGTGAGGGTGTCTATAATAGAGACTTTCTCCTCTCTATAATCGTAATTGTAAATCCAAAAATTACCAATACTCAATTTGTATTGTGCGTTATTAGTTACTGTTAGTAGCACAAGTATCGCTATAAATATTATAGTGGAATTAAATTTTTGCATTTTCTTTATCCTAGTTATTTTAACTATTTTTACTATTGCAGACAGAGTGGCATGAGCTAAAAGAGCATTGCTTTACGAGAGTGAACTCTTTATAACTCAGAAACTCTGCTCTGCATTTATAAATATTTGTTTTTCAACATGTATCCCTCCTTCTCGGGTTAATACCCAATTTTGTTAATAATGTAAAGTAAGTAGCGTAGTCTTGCAATAACTTAGTTCAAAGGTTCCTATTTTTATCAATACGGTTATTTAAAGGAATTCCGTGATAAAACTAAATGTTTTCGTTTTATTGTTTATCGTTAACCGATGGAAGTAAACACGGCTTTTATAAAATAATAATCAAGCATAAACTCTATCTCAAATTATATGTTGCCGGGGATGGAGAAGTCTAATTCTAAAATAATGTTTTAATTTAAAAAAGCAATATAAATCTTTATAATGTTTTAGTTTTTCAATCTTGATGGGGGGGAGTGCGTAACTGTTTGATGTTAACAAATTAGATTTTATGAAGAAATCCAACGCTTATATAGAAATAAATATTAGGTTTTCTTCAACCTTATCTACCTTAGTACCAAAATATCCCTATATTTGCTAACCTAATAACCAGAAACTTAATTGCCTAATGAAAATAGCTTTTGCCGCAAGTGAAGTAGTTCCTTTTGCAAAAACCGGAGGGTTGGCTGATGTATCCGGGGCACTCCCGGTCGAACTTGAAAAACTTGGTCATGATGTAAAAGTTTTTATGCCTAAGTACTATTCGGTTGATGAACATAAATTTAATCTTGAATATCAATCGTGGGCAAATACGATGCCGATTCGGGTTGCAGGAATTGTTCATGAGGTTCAACTTTACAAAGGTTATTTGCCGAATTCAAAGGTTGAAATATATTTTATTGACTGCCCTTATTTTTTCCATCGGCACAATCTTTATACAAACGATCATGATGAAGATCAGCGCTTCATTTGTTTTTCAAAAAGTGTTATTGAAGCGATACAAAGATTACTTTGGTCTCCTGATATAATCCATTGCAACGATTGGCAGACGGGTTTGATCCCGTTGTATATTAAAGATAATTACAGTTGGGATAAAATGTTTGAAAACACCGCAACTGTTTTCACTGTTCATAATATTGGTTATCAAGGTAAGTTTCCCCAAAAAACTTTATTCAATGCCGAGATAAGAGAAGATTTATTTTATCACGGTGGAAGAATTGAGCAAGACGGACTAGTTAACTTTCTAAAAACCGGCTTGTCATTTGCCGATTTAATAAATACGGTAAGCGAAACTTATGCAAAAGAATTAATGACGCCGGAATATTCTGCAGGCATGCATCATCTGTTAAAATATAGAGAAAAGGATTTTTACGGAATAATAAACGGTGTCGATTATGAGGTTTGGAATCCTGAAACAGATAAATTAATTCCATACAATTATTCAAAGGAGGGTCTTTCCGGTAAAGAAAAAAATAAAGAAGAGCTTCTCAAAAAATTCAGCATGCCTTATCAAAAAGATATTCCTTTAATCGGTATCATTTCCCGTTTAGCTATTCAAAAAGGTTTTGATCTAATTCAGGCGTCATTGGGAGAGTTGATGCACTTTAATGCTCAATGGATAGTTCTCGGCAGCGGCGAGCAAAAATATGAAAATATGTTTCAAGCTCTACATGAACAAATACCTCACAACGTCGGGGTTTATATTGGTTACAATAATGATCTTGCACACTTAATAGAAGCCGGAGCGGATATATTTTTAATGCCTTCTCATTATGAACCTTGCGGACTTAATCAAATTTATTCGCTTAAGTACGGAACAGTACCGGTGGTTCGTAAGACCGGCGGGCTTGCAGATACGGTGCAAGATTGGAATGAATATAACACTTACGGGATGGATACAGGTAACGGTTTTTCTTTTGTTGAATATAAACCGGCTGCATTGGTGAATGCTGTCCAACGAGCACTCGGTGATTATCACAATAAACCCATTTGGAAAAAAATCCAACTTAACGGAATGCACCAAGATTATTCATGGGAACATTCCGCCCGTCAATACGAGGAATTATATAAGAAAGCAAAATTAAAACGATAGCACTCTTATGTGAGTAATCGCATCTTCTAATCCACCAAACAAGATATTCGGGCACAATATCCTTTACATTTGTTCTGAATATTTATAAAATTGCTCATTCACAATCATTCAAATAAACGGAGGGCAGCCGTGAAGAAATTTACATTTCTAGTTTTTCTTTTTTTATTATTCATTTCTACTCAAGCACAGGTCACAATTACACAGGCGGATGTTGCCGCAACGCTTGCGCTTGGTAAAACAGTTACAACTTATGCCGACACATTAAACTCTTCGGTTAATATCGGCTCTACCGGACAAAGCAGCTGGGATTTCAGCGGGCATCCTTATCAATTAGTTTTCGATGCCGAAAGCATTAATCCCGGATCATCACCCGCTTCAGGTACTTTTGGTTCGGCTAATTACGTAACCTATTCTGAGCCAACATTTGCCGGCGTTACATCAAATACATGGGGACATTTAGGTTTAGACGGTAATGCATATTCTAGTTTAGGAACCTACACGGAAGTCACCGCCATGGGATTCACGACACAAACAACAATTCAAATTAATCCGGCAGAAACAATTATGCAACTACCTTTAACGTTTGGGGCAAACTGGAGTCATACAGGAACTAGAGATGTTGATGTTGTTATTGTCGGTGTTCCGTTCCCTCAATCCTATGCGGTTGATGTTTCCGTAACAAGAACTACTGACGCTTGGGGAACTTTAATTATGCCGGATGGAAGATCTGTAAACGTATTAAGAATTAAAATCGTAACAGAGTTGTCTTCTAATGTGGGCGGGGTTCCTTCAACTACAACAGATTTATCATTCAGTTTTATTTCACCAGACGGATCATCATTACACGTAAATGCAGTTGATGCCAGTCAGCCTGATAACGGAACCATATCCGCAAATCAAGTTTCATGGAATTACGGAAGCGGTGCAACAAGTGTTGAACAACAAGAGGGAATAGCAAACAGTTTTTCTTTAGCTCAAAATTACCCCAATCCTTTTAATCCAACAACAACTATTCGGTATTCAATCCCGGAAGATTCTCATGTTAGTCTAAAAGTTTTTGATGTACTTGGGAAAGAAGTTGCGGTGCTTGTTAATCAAGAGCAAACAGCAGGTATTTATACAAGCAATTTTGATGCATCAAACTTAACAAGCGGAATTTATTTTTACTCCTTAACTGCTAATAACTTTACAGCAACAAAGAAGCTTATGCTGGTTAAATAGTATCAAATGACCACAGGAAGGTCTAAAGCATTGTAAAGAAACAAGTTAAGAAAGAGCAAAGATTAAAATTTCAAACAAAGTGGGCGCATCAAGTAGAGATGCGCGCACAAATATAAAGAAA